>Ga0256407_10000142_pt1 | contig 178885 bp, 324 predicted proteins | sample RumenRJG_04DNA_FD_193489 | JGI IMG/M metagenome (GOLD analysis project Ga0256407, IMG submission 193489) | Bovine rumen microbial communities from Lethbridge, Alberta, Canada - RJG_04 | ecosystem: Host-associated > Mammals > Digestive system > Stomach > Rumen | place: Canada: Alberta... | reverse complement strand
AGATAGTAGGCGCGTATGTTCAAGAATATAAAACAACTAACATCGCTCAATGAACAACGGAAACACATAAACAAGGTGGTAAGGCATCTTTACAAGCCGTTGTTGATTGAAGAGTCCTTTATACAAGATATATGGGATATATGCAATGAGGAGTACCCTTACATACAGCCTACGGAAAGAAAGCAAGTTTTCCTAACGATTGTACTTTTGTACTATTCACCTCAGAAATTGGCAGGTGGTAAGATTTCCAAAAGCGTTATGCGTGCTATCTGTAACGTAACGCAAAGTAGGCAAAGCCTTATTTCTCACAATTCCGAAAACTTGATTTTCCTTTATGAAAGGTATCAAAAATATAGGGAAATGGTAGATAGGGTTAATTCTTTAGTAATGGATAGGCTTGAAGAAAGTGAGTTGGTAAACAAGGATGTGTTATTGAAGTATTTGGCACTATACCTTGCATAAGTAAATAAAGGGACGGACAAAGGGGTGATGTCCGTCCTTTTTTAGTAATTAAGATATGGCACTACAAAGAAGAAAGAAAACGGATAGACAGAAACTTATAGAAAAGTTAGATAGGATTTTTTCTATATACATAAGACTAAGGGATGCAATGCCACATTCGGGGTTGGTAAAGTGCATTTCGTGTGGAAGAATACACCATTGGACAAAGATACAGAACGGTCACTATGTGGGGCGTTCTGCAATGTCGGTAAGGTTTTCCGAGGAAAACTGCCATTCGCAATGTGTGGCGTGTAACGTGATGATGCACGGAAATATGCTTGCATATCGTAGGGCAATGGTTAAGTTGTATGGGGAGCAGAAAGTAAATGAAATCGAAGTAAGGGGGCATTTGGCTAAGAAATGGCACGATTTCGAGTTAGAGGAAATGATAAAATACTATACTGCAAGGGTGGCACAACTAAAGAAAGAAAAGAATCTGTAAGGGTATGTTGGAAACAAATAAGATATACAATGAGGATTGTCTTGTAGGTATGCAGAAAATCGCGGACGGTGTAGTGGACTGCATTATCTGTGATTTGCCCTATGGATATACCAAATGCGCGTGGGATAGCATTATTCCCTTTGAGCCATTGTGGAAAGAATATCTAAGGGTGTGTAAGAAGAATGCACCGATTGTTTTGTTTTGTGCAGAGCCTTTCACCTCTGCCTTGATAATGAGCAACCCTAAGATATTCCGTCAGAAACTAACATGGTTGAAGAATAGACCGACAAACGTAATGAACGCCAAAAAGCAGTTTATGAATTGGACTGAGGATATTGCGGTGTTTTATCGCGCTTTGCCTACGTTTAACCCTCAGTTTTGGGATGATGGCACGCCACAGAAAAGAAAGGTACAACACACGAATACAGACAGAAGTAAAGGCACGTTAGGAAAGACGGGGGAAAAGGAAGGTTATATATCCGTGTGGGGTGGAAACCACAGATACCCCAAAAGCGTACTTGAATTTTCCAATGTGTTGCACGGAAAGGAATTGTTGCACCCTACACAGAAACCTATTGAGTTAATCCGTTACTTGGTGCGTACCTATACTAACGAGGGAGATTTGGTAATGGATAATTGTATGGGTTCGGGTACAACCGCGATTGCTTGCATTAAGGAGAAGCGAAATTTTATAGGCTTTGAATTGGATAGCGAATACTATAATAAGGCAAAAAAACGTATAGAATCTGAAATGTCACAATTAAGTTTATTTTAGATGTTAGAACTGAATAAAATATACAATATAGATTGTTTGGTGGGAATGCGTGATATTCCCAAAAATAGTATAGATTGCGTGATATGTGACCTTCCGTTTGGTACGACATCATGCAAGTGGGACGCAGTAATTCCGTTTGACGAACTGTGGGCACAATACAAGCGCATAGTAAAGCCAAATGGTGCTATTGTGTTGTTCGGTTCACAACCCTTTACGACATCGCTTATTGCAAGTAATATGGGGGATTTCCGCGAAAGCCTTGTGTGGCTAAAGAATAAGTCACCAAGCGGATTGCAAAGCGGAAAGCGACATCAGAAGTTGCATGAGGATATTATCGTGTTTTCCAAAAGTGGGAGTTATACATTCAATCCCCAAAAGTGGGTAGTGACAGACAAACAGTTTTTGACGCAAAGAAAGACCTACGAAATATTGGAAGAGGAAAACAATATCATTGGGGCAAAGGTAAAGGGCAGAATGCGACACAAGGATGATGGTATGCGTGACCCTATATCGGTAATGGCTTACAAAGTTCCCTACACGCCAAAGAAAGAGTCAAGGGTGAAGAATGGCGATTATAGGATGCACCCTACACAAAAGCCGTTGGAACTGATTCGGTACTTGGTTAGAACGTATAGCAACGAGGGGGAAACCGTGCTTGATAATTGTATGGGTAGCGGTACGACTGCGATTGCTTGCATGGCTGAAAAACGTAATTTCTTGGGGTTTGAATTGGATAGCAAGTATTTTGATATTACAAGCCGTAGGATAGCAGACTATAAAAGACAACCGACTTTGTTTTAGGGTAAAAATGCCATGTAGGGATGGCAAAAATGCAGAAATCAAGGGTGTTGGGATATAAAAATGACATAAAATTTGTGTAATTAAGAAAAAGTGTGTACATTTGCAATGTAATTAAGATTTTTTATTAAGTTGGATTAAAGAAATGACAAAGGAAAAAGAAAATAAAGATTTGCTATTAAGGTATTTGTCTATGGCAATACCTTATAATGTGGTTGTGTCGTGCATAATCATAGACTACAATACAGAGGAAAAAGAAAAAGGAAATCACCCTACTTATAAAGGCGATGGTACTTTGTTTCTGATAGATAAATTGTCTAATAGGGCTTGCATTAGACCTATATTAGAGGGGAAAAGTTACAGAGAAAAAGTATATTTCGAGCAGATGTGCAATAAAGGGTATATTGCCATTGAAAATGTAAAGCCATACCTCAGACCTTTGTCAAGTATGACGGAGCGAGAGTTGGATGAACTGAATTGTCTGTGCTATCACAATATATCCGTACAAGACGATGTACTTTGCGGTCATATATGTTATACAGAGATTATCGATGTGCAAAATTTCTTGTTGCGTTATCATTTTGACTTTATGGATTTAATTCCCAAAGGTCTTGCTATCGAAGTAGGCGAAGTAGATAATCCATATAAAGGTTAAAAGTATTATGCCAATAAAACCCGAAAACAAAAACCGTTATCCAAAAAATTGGAAGGAAATAAGACAAAATATTTTAAGACGCGCGAATAATTGTTGCGAAAACTGCGGTGTTCCGAATCATTCTTATAGGTTGAATCCAAAGAACGGAAAAATGGTTAAGATAGTCCTTACGATTGCTCACCTCGACCACACGCCCGAAAATTGTGACGAAAGCAATTTACGCGCATGGTGTCAAAAATGCCACAATTCATATGATGCTCCGATGAGGGCGTTAAACAGAAAACGCAAAAACAGCGAAATATGACAATTAAAGAAAAAATAGCGAAGAAAGCAAGCGCATGGGCTGACCATGCAATAAGGTGGGCGGTTGAAAGGGAATTAACGGAAATCGCGACCGACCAAAAGCAAGCGGATATAGAGGAGACTTGTAAATGGTTGAAAGATAACTATGTGGAATACTTAAACAATTCAAGGTTAGGTATTGATATAGATATGATGATTAGCGACTACCGTAAAGATATGGAAAAGCAGTCATAAAAAAGAAAGAATCCCCCAAGGATATGCGGATAGGGTTGTATAAACCTTTGAGCATAATTTTTGGGGGATTATTGTGTGTGTTAGTCGTAAAAAAGGGGCGTTTTGCCATCCGTACATGGCAAAAGTTTAGAAATTGTAGAAAGTTTGTAAAAAAGTTGGCAAAAAGTTTGCATAATTCAAGAAAAAATAGTACCTTTGCATTGTAATTAAGAAACAAAGTTAAATCTAAAACTCATGACCGAGAGAATAACAAGGTCATAAAGGATATGAAGAAAGAAAAGAAATTTGTTATAATGCAAGTTAAGGACTGCAAGGTTAATTACCTTAGTTATTATCAGAAAGGAGAAAATGGGGTAAGTTTCAGAACTTGCAGATACAAGAGGTACGCAAAGGTGTTTGCAGACAATGAAGTATCTAAAGCAATAGCCGAAATAAACGAAGTGGCAAAGGCTTTCCCAATGGAAGGACAGTACCAAGTAATAGAAATCAATTAACCCTCACGACCGAGAGAATAACAAGGTCATAGAAATTATGGGCAACCTATTAGCAGAGTTGGAAGTACAACTTAAAAGCAAAAATTCAGAAGTAAGCCAAAACGCCAAGGCTTGCAAAGCCATAGCGGAAAAGTTAAAGGAGTTGAACGATGGTGTTATTTGGGAAAGGGAGTGGAGTACCCTTGTGCAATGGGATTTTAGGGGTAATTACCCTAATGAGAAATGGCGTAAACCAACAAAGATAGGAGAAATCTTTGTGAAAGGTCTAAAAATGTAGAACAACAAAAAAATTAGCGATATGGAAATGGTATTATCATCATATAAAATTGTTTGGGTGGAGTTTCGCGCACAGAAAGGCATAGTCACAAAGAAAGATTCAAAGATTCTTATGGATAGTGCGTTTGGTGATAGTTACGGAAAGAATGCACGAAAGCACTTTGCATCTGAGGAAAATGCGCGTAAATATCTGAAAGAAAAGGCAGAGGCTTTCAAGAAGTTGTCAAAGGTGTACGAGGTTCGCCTATTCTGTGATAAGCAGTATAGCATGGCACAATATAGCGATATTGAAAAGGGTTATGTAATCCCTTTTACAAAAAAGCAAGAATCTGAAATGTTTTTAATCGGTAACAAGTAACCCTCATGGTCAGAGGTAAAAAGACCGCGTAATTATGACATATCAAGAAATCGAAAGCATAGCCTTTGCTGTTTCTGTGGCTAATCTAAAGCATGGTGTTAGTTACCTTGTAGCCATAAAGGAAAGAAAAGGCTACCAAGTGGCATCAAAAGAAGTTGCTGAAAAGTTAGGCTATGATGCTTTGGCAGAAGTTTCCATTGTCGGAAACAAGAAGGTACTGAAGGTGATGGATGTACATTAAGACAAAAGGCGGTGTGTTCTGATTAACGAATGCACCGCCTATTGTTAATAAATGGTAAAAATACCAACAAAATTTGGTAAAGTGGAAAAAAGTTGGTAATTTTGCAAGTGGTTGCTGAACCAATATTTACATACCTTTTAAGATTAAGATAAATATGGAAATTGAATTGTCGGAAAAGAAGCCTGTCCGCAAAGATGCAACATTGAAACGGATAGGCGAAAGGGTAGTAATGTACTACAACAAAGAACGCGAATATATATATGGTTTGTTTGATTTCAAACTGACGCAAGACGGTTTTGAACTGCCACGACATCCACGTTTCAAAAATGTTGGCGAGTTTCAAAATTGGTGCGAAAGGAGGGATAAATGAAAATTGCAAATATCATATTGTGCGTATGGTTTGCCGTTGGCATTCTTGCACTATGTTTTGTAGTGTATAATGAAATCAGACGCGAAAGAAAACTAAAGGTGGGGTTGCGTTTCCTTGAAAAGTATTGCATGAAAGAAGTGCTTTACACCGTAACCCCTACAAGTGATAAAAACTATTATCAAGTAAGGGATGTGTTTTACATTCAGTTAAAGGAATTGCGGTGTGACTTGAATTTGTCATTACACGTTTGCGGTTACTTGGTAATCGGAAATCATATAAGCGAAACAAGTCTTGCATTAAGGGATATATACAGACTTTTTGCAAGCGGTGATTATGAAACGAAGATTTATGTAAAATAAGAAGTATGGAAAAGAAAGAACAAAGTACAAAGAAAGTGGTTTTTGAAATTGAAAACCTAAACCTTATGGATGGGCAAAATTACTATGGGACGGTCATAGTAAAGTTAAGACCTACATATGAGGAAACTATCAAAATGGCAGAATGTAGGGCGCGTTTGCTGTTTCCGCGATTGGGCGAGATACGTTGGCGGTTGGTGCTGATTGCAGAAAATGGAAGACGTGAGTATGTCAAGGAGTACCCAAAGAACTATCAGTTACCTACTTGTGAAGATGAACAAATGCAAGACTAACGTATGCCATGCAAATTGTTGCTATAACGTACCATTGGATAAGAAACTGATTGGCGCGTATCGTAAGAAAATCGTGAATCCAATTATACGTTATAGTGATGAATTTGGGGACGCAAATGTGGTGTTACCGATAACGGATGAAAGTTTGGCAAAGAACAAATGCCCTTTCTTACGCGCGGATTGCAAGTGTAACATATACTTGCAAAGACCGCAACTTTGCAGAATGTTTGGCGATAATGGCAAAATATCAAAGTTTCTTCATTGTCGCTATCTGCATGGCGAAGACGAAATGTCGGACACGGAAAAGGTTGAAGAATTAGGGGATATGATGCAGAAATACCTCGTAGGGGGGCGGTTGGATAGTCTTTCTGCAAGGTTAGGCATCAGTTATCCAAAGCAGTAGAAAGAATGAAGTACGAGTTAAGACCATATCAGAAAGAAGCCTCAGAAGAAGCCGTAAAGTTCCTTACTGACGATAGAAGAAAGGGAAACGGATTGTTGGTGATGGCTACGGGGTGTCACGCAAAAGGTTATCCAATTATGATGTCGGATGGTTCGTTAAAGAATGTTGAAGATATTAAGGTGGGTGATAAGGTAATGGGTGATGATGGAAAACCGCGAAACGTATTGTCTTTGCATAGGGGTGAGGATGATATGTATAGGATAGTTCCCAAAAAGGGCGAGCCGTTTGTGGTGAACGGTGGGCATATTCTTTCTTTATATCGCACACGAAGATGGAGCGGTGATAAAATCGCGTATGACGAAATATCCGTAAGGGATTATTTGCGCCAAAACAAATCCTACAAGCATTTACATAAGTTATACAGATTGGAGGGGTTGGATTGCTTCGATGGTTGGGCGGTAGAACCTTATTTTATGGGTTTGTTTATCGGTGACGGATGCTCCGTTAGCGGATTGGGGATAACGACAAGGCATAAGGAAGTAGTATCATTCCTTTATGACTTTGCCGACAAATACGGCTTTAATATAAGGGTCGTGCCAAAGGGGAGCGGTATTGCGTCATCGTATATGTTTACGCATAGAGAAGCCGACAAAAACAACTTTAATCCGTTAAAATCGTACTTGATGCGCTATGAATTGTTTGAATCAAGGTCGGGGGATAAGTTTATTCCCAAGGAGTTCAAGTATGCAAGGCGAGAGGATAGGCTTTTGCTTTTGGGTGGCTTGATAGATACAGATACCTACTATGACGAAGAAAAGAACGTGTACGAGTATTGCACTAAGTCAAAGCGTTTGGCTTATGATATTCAGTTTCTTTGTAGGTCGGTGGGTTTGTATGCAAGTATTAGGGATAAGTTTGTGGAGGGCGTGAATTATTACAGATTGCAGATAAGCGGTGATTTGGATATAATACCCAATAGGGTTGCAGAACGCAAGGGTAAGCCACGAAAGCAACGGAAAAGTATCTATGTGGAGGGTTTTTCAGTCGAAAGTATAGGACGCGGTGAATACTACGGATTTACGTTGGACGGAAACCATCTATATGCGGATTGGCAGTATTTCATACACCATAATTGCGGAAAAAGCCTTGTTATTGCCGATATAGCAAAGAAACTGAATAGCGAGGTGTTGGTATTCCAACCTTCAAAGGAAATATTGATGCAGAATTACAAGAAAATGAAAACCTATACGGATGATTGCGCTATGTATTCGGCATCAGTAGGAAAAAAGAACATTGCAAAGGTTACGTTTGCAACGATTGGTAGTGCTAAGTCCTATCCGTCTTTGTTCAAGCAGTTCAAGTATATAATTGTGGACGAGGCACACACAATCAATCCTTCTGAGGGTATGTATTTCGATTTCTTTAATATAATGAACAGAAAGATAATCGGACTTACTGCAACGCCTTACAGATTGCAGACGGAAGGACAGAAATGGGATTGGAAGAATAAGAAAATGGATATGTCCGATGCGGTTTCTATGTTAGTTCCCATAGTCGGTAACGGTCAAGTGTTTAGCGAGGTTTTGTATAATGTAGATACCCAATATCTGTTGCGTGAGGGTTTCCTTGCACCTTTGCGATACTTTGATGTCAGACCGCCAAAAATGAATATGGAGAAAGTATTCAAGAATACCGTGGGTACTGATTTTTCCAAGTCGAGTTTGAGGTGGATGGAGGAGCATTGCCATTTCTACGAACACATGGAAAGTATAATCAAGCGTTTGCAACACCCTAAAAGCGGTGTGCCACGACACGGTATATTGGTATTTGTCCGATTGGTGGAATTGGCAGAACACATGACCAAGACGATACCAAGCGCGAAAATGGTTAGCGGAAAGACCCCAAAGAAAGAAAGGGAAAGGATTTTGGACGAGTTCAATAGGGGCGAGTTCCAAGTTCTTTTGAATTGTTCTACTTTGGTTTGCGGTTACGACAGACCCGATTTGGACACAATCGTTTTGGGTACGCCTACAATGAGCCTATCACGTTATTATCAAGAAGTGGGGCGCGGAATCAGACCATTTGAGGGAAAGGATGGTTGGATAGTGGACTTATGCGGAAACACTTATAGGTTCGGTGAAGTTCATAAATTGGTATTCCGTCAAAATGCCGTGGGTGATTGGAATTTGTATAATGACAGAAGACAACTTACAAACGTGCCTTTGTAAACAAAGGTTAATTAGTTCTTTCAAGGGTTAAAATGTTTGGATAAGTTGGTAAAAGTTGGTATCTTTGCATTGAAAACCTTTTAAGTAATAGTAAGAAATATGAAGAAAATAATAATATCTTTATTGTCTTTGTTGCTTACGATTGCGATGAGCGCACAGACAACACACGTTACTTTAACGTGCTATCAACCAATAAAGGCACAATGCAATAGCCAACCATTGATAACAGCCGATGGGAGCAAGATAAACCTAAAGCACCTAAAGCACGGCAAAATACAATGGTGTGCGATAAGTAGGGATTTGGTTTGGTTGTTCCCAAAGGGTAAGCCGAAAAGGGTTTGGATTGAAGGGTTTGGCGTGTACGAGGTGCGTGACCTTATGAATAAGCGACACAAACACCGAATTGACATACTGATACACCCTAAAAATTCCAAGCGCATAAAGATAGAAAACGTAAAAGTAAAGATTCTGAAATGATGGAAATTGAACTGAATGAGCACGATAAGAAAGCGTTGCGCCAAATGAAGAAAGATGAAGTTTTTGAGTATGCTTTCCAAAAGGGAAAGAAATACTATAAAAAGCAGTATGTGAATGAAGAACGTAGGCGATTAATGAACGAGTTGCAGTACGCGAAACGTGACATACGAAATCTGAAATCAAAGATTATGACTATGGAGAAAGTAATGAAAAAGGCGCAAGATGTGGTTATGCAATTCAAGGAGTTTGAATACTATACCAAAAATTTAGAAAGTTATACCAAAAAATAATGGTAAAAGTTTGGTGGTTTCAAAGAAAAGTCGTACCTTTGCAACATGAAAATATCGTAGGGTAGTGCAGTCGGTAGCATACAAGGCTCATATCCTTGTGGTCGGTGGTTCGAGTCCATCCCCTGCAACGAATTTTTTTTCCATATTTACATGAATGTTTAAGGGTGCTTTTTTCGTAAGAAATGCGCCCTTTTTCTTTGAAATAGATTGTCTGTTTAGATAAAGTCATAGTTATAAAAATTTTAAGAAGTTAATGGTAAGGTGGCTTTTGTAGTGATACAAGAGCCATTTTTTTATAAAAAAGCGTTAAAAAAGTTGGTAGATATACAAATTTTTCGTACCTTTGCAGAAGAAATTTAAGTTTGTAATTAAGATAAAAATTGAATGGAAAGAAAATTTAACAAGAGGATTGCACGCGCAATGCTTTTGGACGGTTTGCAGAACCGTGTCAAGTCGGAAGGTGAGGCGCATTACCTTATCATTTGCACTTGCTTAATGTTTCAGAATGAAGCATTTCAAAAGATTGGCGAGAATAAAGCCGTAGAAGTAGCCGTAAACAAGGCTATATCCGTGCTATGTACGATGGACGAGTTTTTTGAAGAAAACAAAAACAAGTACATTGACAACAAAAGCGAAACGGATTTAAGCCTACAAGCGCGTGTCTGTATAGATACTGTGGTGGAAGACTGCAAGGTGACAGACGAAAGCATGATTGAGGCTATATGTGAAGTCTTAGAATGCGCGTATGTTGCAAAGGTAAAGTTGTGGTTGGAAAAGTGGACGAGGGAGCAGATAATCGGATATGTCGAAAAAGGTAATATTCCCCTTGATTTGACACATTCATCTATCATGTACGAATGGGCGGTAAGTCAAGGTTATTCATGCACGGATTTGCGCTCGTTAAGGGATGCCGTGGAAAGTAGGAAAGAGCCGACAGCAGAAGAAGAAAAGGCGAACTACAAGAAAATGGAAATACTTTGCAATATCTTTGACTTGGTAAAGGATGGTGCAAAGGTAATAGATGGCTATGAAGAAGGCTTTATTGATAAGAACCTAAAGGATTGCCGAAACCTTTTTATGGTCGCGTGTGTGATTTTAGCCTTAATCCCAAATGGCGAGGGGGATTTGGATTTGATGTGGGATTTGTACGCATCGCGCTTTATGGGTGAAGATATTAAGGCAAAGGGTGCGGATTTCCTAAAGCAATACAAGTTAGTTTTTATGTATTGCGTGACGGTGTTGCAAGTTATGAAGAGTGAGCACAAAATTGATATATGCTCACACGATAAGTTGTTTTCGGATGTAATTAAAAGAAACGCAGAGAAACATAAGAATGACAAAGAAAAGACTGAATATAAATGAAATAGCATTTATCCGCGAAAACATGGGTAAAATGTCAAATATTGACATAGCAACATTTTTGGGGGTAAACGTGAAGACCGTGCTTTATTACAAGTACAACCTAAAGGATAGGCTTAATAAGGTGTGGGATGAAGAAAGAACCCAAAGATTCTTGCATTATGCAATGTCGGAAAGAAATTGTTCGGTGATAGCCGAAAAAATGGGTATGACGGTGGAGTATGTTCGCAGACGCGCCCAAATGTTAAGGGCGCAAGGCTATGATATTCCTTTCTTTGACAGACCCAAATACGAAGGTGTCATTGTGCGTATGTCGGACGAGAACAAGCGATGTATTGAAGAAAACGCAGAAAAAATGACCAATACGGAAATTGCGAAAATGATAGGTTTTTCAGCGCACGCAGTAAGGATTTACAAGCGAAAGCACGATTTGAAGAACAAAAGGATTATTTGGACGGATGAGAAGTACAAGGAGATAAGCGAATATGCGAAAGTCGGAATGCCACACAAGGAAATAGCGCAAAGGATGGGCATTACACACTTTAACGTGGCGTGTAGGCTTGCTATTGCGCGTAAGAAAGGGTATGAAGTTCCTAAGTACAAAATAAGAACAAAGTAAGTATGAAGAAAAAAGGAAACTATAAACTTACAGAGAATGACAAACGATATATTGTCGAAAACGCCAATAAGAAATCCGTCTATGAAATCGCGGATGAAATAGGGTGTTGTGAGATGAGTGTCCGAAATCATATCAAGCGACAGAATATAAAACTAAAGCGTCATTTGAAGTGGGATAGCAAGCGAAGCGGTGAGTTTATCGAAATGGTAAAGCAAGGGTATTCCGCGCACGTTTTGGCTGATAAGTTCCACATGAAAAGAAATAGTGTGTATGTCCGTTTGGTTCTGTTGCGTGCGCAAGGGGTGGATGTGCCTTTGTTCAAAGAACGCAAGAAATTGTCTGCATTCTGTGAAAAGGGCGGTTTTACAGAAGAGGATAAGCAATATATCAAAGACAACACCAATATATTAAGCACAAGGGAAATGGCTGAATGGTTAGGGTGTAGTAGTGTGTCTATTAGGGCATACCAAAAGGCTATGGGTATAGAGGCTGCGCGTTTCAGTCGGTGGAGTCCATCAAAAAGAATAGAAATAATACGGATGCTCGAAAGTGGGAAGGCGTTAGGTGAAGTAGCGGAAAAATTTGAAACAACGAAAGTAGCAATTAGAAATCAGTTGCACGAAGCGCGAAAAAGCGGAATGGAAGTGCCTACTTTATGGCAAATAAAAGAAAGGTTAAAGGAAAAAATGTCACCATATAAAGGTTACACGAAATTAACAGAAAAAGAAATCCAATACATTTTGGAAAATGTAGGAAAGAAAAGTAGTGGGGAAATGGCTAATGAGTTAGGATGCCATATTTCTACGATTATCTACAATCTGAATAAACGCCATATCCAAGTGGAAAGGTTCAGCAAGTGGAGTAATTTGCGTAAAGCGGAATTGTTGGAACTACGAAAGAAGGGTATGACTTTAGAAGAATTGGCAGATGTGTATAAAGTCAGTAAAAGGGCGATAAGCGCACAACTTACAATAATGCGTAAGGAAGGTATGAAATTGCCAACACTAAAAGAATTTTGGGCAGAAAAGAAACGAAATGGGTACTAAAAGGCATTACATAGGTTTAGATAAAAGCGATATTCAATACATATTGGATAATGCTTATACGAAATCCCCAAGGGAGATTGCGGAATGGATAGGTTGCACGACTGATGCAATAAGGTATCATTTGAAGAAAAGGGGTATCAAGACGGGGCGGTTTAACTTTTGGAATGCAGAAAGAAACGCGAAGTTGGTGCAAATGTATAGGGATGGTGCAAAAGTGGGGGAAATAGTCGATTTACTGAAAGTAACGCCCCATGCCGTGTATATGGAATTATCCATACTAAGGCAGAAAGGCTACAATGTGCCATACAGAAGGAAGATATAACAAATGGGATATACGCGATTTACCAAGGATGAACTACGTTATATAAGCGACAATTTAGGCAGAAGAAAGATTTCCGAAATTGCCGATTGGATAGGGTGCTCGCGACAAGCCGTGTATTATCAGATACAGAAACGTAACTTTCGGAAAGAAAGGTTTTGGAGCAAGGAAAAGAAAGAAACCATGTTGCAAATGTTTCTTGACGGAATGGATGTCGTGCAAGTAGCCGATACGTTAGGGGTTACAATGGAAAGCGTAAGGACACATTTGTATCTAATGCGCAAAGAGGGATATAATGTGCCATCGTTGGTAGAATTAAGGCATAAATACGCCCAAAATTGCTAAGTGGACATTACAAAATGCGGATTATCGTATAGTTATGCAAAAATAGTTGGTAAAAAATTTGCATAAACAAAGATTTTTATCTACCTTTGTAATGTAAACAAGAATAAACAAAATCATGTAGTATGAAAAGAAAGTATTATAGAACAAAGAAAGAAGCACAAAAGGCACTTGATGCAGAAAGAGCCACAGGGCGTTTGGAAAGCGATTTTCTTCACATTTTCAAAATGCCCAAGGGGACGCGAAAGCATGGATGGTTTGCAGTTTGTGACGAATTAGAATATCTGAATACCTACTAAGCAAAAAGGTGGGATAAAATTTGGTAATTTCAGAATAAATCGCTAACTTTGTAGCGACAAAAAGGGGTAAAAATACGTTTGTCTGCTGGTGGTTTTTTCATTTTGTTTTAAGTGAAAGCCAAGGCAGTACAAGCGTATCATATTAGCATAATAATTAATAAATTTGCACTTAAATTATGGATTACGAGGCAGAGTACGAAAATTGGAAAAGAAAGTTTGATGCAATCGCGAAGATTCACAGAACACTAAAAGAGCCACAAGAGATAGAAGTTCTTGATTTGATTCTTACAAAGCAGAATGCAGAAGATATAATTAACGGAAGCAAGAAGGTTGAGTATAGGGATTTCACGGATTTCTACATCAAAAGGGTAATGGATGAGGAAATAGTGAACGCTTTGAATTGCTACAAAGACAATGAGCAAGTAAAAGCGATTTGTGCGCCCGATGAAGTCAAGGATATATTAGACCCTGTACGCATCGTTAGACAAATCCATTTCCATAACTACAATAACACTTGGTCGTTAGATGTTGAATGTACTGAGAATGACTTGGTGTTTGTGGATGAAGAAATTGCCGATTGGATTTTTGACGAGTACGGTGATTTGGAGTGTTTGCGTTTTATTGAAAAAGAAGGTGAAAATTTTAAGCCGTTCTATGTTTTCTATTTTGCTCTCGGAAAGATAGTGAAAAGGTTTAACATTTAACACTTTATTATTATGCCAGAGATTAAACGTGCATTAGGTAGCGGTTCAAACACACGAACACAGCAAGCAGTAATTAAGGCTTTCGGTCAAGGTGATTACGAGATTGGAATAGCCAATTATGCGCAGAACAAAGACGAGCACGGAAACAAATTGCCTATGAACAAAATGGGCATCCGTGACTTGGAAAAGCAAGCCATTTACAAAAGGGATGCAAATGGTAAGTTTAGGGTTGTAGGTCATATCACCTCTGAGGGTATTACCAATAAATCTACGGGCGAAATGGTCGTAAAGGGTAAGAACTACAAGTATTCGGGGATAGAATCTACAATGACACATATAGGCAGTAAAACCGTAGGTGTCGCAGATAAGGGTTCAAGGGCGCAACGAATGAGTGCAAAGAAACAGACCCAAAGGGGGTCAAGGCGTTCTTCACGCAGAAAGGGCGCAAAGACCACAAGAAAGTCAAAGAAGTAAGAAACGAAAGGGATGGGGTTTAACAAATTCCATCCCTTATAGGTTTACACAATAGCAAAATAATGTTAGATAGGGCAAAAGAAATTATTGAAGACGTTGCAAAGGAAACGGATAGCGTTATTCTGTTGCATTCAATGTCGGGTAAAGATTCAATAGCGTTAATGGATTTGGTTTACCCACATTTCAAGAGGGTTTTGTGTGTCTATATGTACGTTGTTCCTAACCTATCACACATAAACCGATACTATGCGTACACGAAAAGGAAATACCCAAATGTCGAGTTTGTTCAGATTCCGCACTACGGCTTGATGCAGTACCGAAAAGAGGGTTTTATGGGTACGGTAGGCGATGGCAGACAAAGGAAATACAATCTTTCGGAAATCATAGGAAAGGTGAGGGAAAGGTTCGGCATAGAATGGTGTGTTTTGGGTTTCAAGCAGTCGGATTCTTTGAATAGGCGATTAATGCTACGTTCCTATAAGGACGGAAAGGAAGCGATAAATTGGAAGACCAAAATGTGCTATCCGCTTTCAACCTACAAGAATAGCGATGTATTGGATTATATCGAAAAGAACCATTTGAAGAACCCCGAAAGGTATAGCACTAACGGAAAATTTCAAAGTAACGGAGTAGATATAACGAATTATAGTTACTTAAAGTATCTGCAACAGAACTTTCCAAGCGACTTGCAAAAGATATACAACGCTTTTCCTGCAACGTGCGTTATTATCAGTCAGACAGAAAGTAAAATGAAACAAGAGCAAAAACAATCTTAGCATATGGCAAAGAATTATAGTAAAAGCGAAACCAAGGTAATTAAAAGGTCGGAAATCAACCTAACACCTTACAATATTAAGAACCATTCCGATGAGCAAATCAAGTTGCAAGCCAAAAACATTAGGACAAAGGGATATTTTGGCGGTGTGCTGATTAACTCGGTAACGGGGAATATCATAGACGGAAATAGGCGCGTTCAGTCATTGGATATACTTAACAAGTATGATGGCACGCCCGAAACCGATTATGAAATCAAGGTCGAAGTAACCGAATTGGACGCGAAAGCCGAAAAGGAGCAGTTGGCTTTTATGGCTTTGGCAAATTCAAAGGCTGATTACAACCTTGTTGCACATATCATAGACGATATAGACTACAAGGAGGTCGGCATTTCAGAAGAGGAATATGAGCAGATTTTGGACTTGAAAGAATATGAGGCTGATTACGAAGAAAGCACCATTGGCATGATGGCTACAATGGAAGATGCGTTTGCACCAAAGCCAAAGGCAACAGAACAGCCGAAAGACGAAGTACCACAAGCGGAAACACCACAGACGGAAACACCACAGACAGACGCAATGCAAGCGAGTGGGGTGTCAGAAGGTGACGGTGGGGAACAAACGTATCAAGTACCACAGCAAATGCCACAGCAAGCACCGCAAAGGGAAGCAGTCACAGAACTACCAAGTAGGGAAATGACAAGCGAAGAAATTGTGAAAATGCACGAAGAAATGCCACACATGACGAAAGAAGAGGTCAAGGGTGCAAAGAAACATTGTGAAGTGCACGCATCCAATCAGTTAGACGATGCGGAGAAATATGTGGTTATAAGTTTTGCCAATATGGAAGAAAAGGAGCATTTTTGTGAAATGTTTGGATTTAACAACACGGCAAATTTGGTAATTGAAGCCTCAAAGTTCCTCAGTATGTTTGAGTAGAAATGTTGGATAGGGCAAAAGAAATAATAGACGATATAGCAAGGGAAACGGATGAAATAATACTGATGCACAGTATGTCGGGGAAAGACAGCATAGTATTAATGGATTTGGTTTACCCTAAGTTTAGGCGCGTAGTGGTGTGCTTTATGTATATAGTACCCAATATGCGCCATATAAGGCGTTATTTTCTTTTCGTAAAGCGAAGATACCCAAACGTGGAATTGATACAAGTACCACATTACACGCTGTTTTCATACAGAAAGTACGGATTCCAAGGCATGAGGGGAAATCCCAATCAAAGGTATTGGCGGTTTACGGAGATAGTGGGAAAGGTAAGGGAAAAGGTAGGGATTGAATGGTGTTGTGTGGGATTCAAGCAAGCGGACTCGTTGAATAGGCGGTTAATGCTACGTTCCTATAAAGATGGCAAAATGGCTATAAGTTGGAAGGGTAAAATGTTCTATCCGCTTTCAACGTACAAGAATAGGGATTGCATGGAGTATATAGCAGAAAATTGCCTAAAATCCCCCGAATGGTCGAATAAGAAAGAGGTAACAAGTGGTGATGATATTATAGATTATCATTACTTGAAATTCTTGGAAAGGGATTTCCCCGATGATTTGGAATTGATATATTCGCAGTTTCCCGCAACGCGCGTTATCATACCGAAATGGGAGGCAGAAGAAGCCGAAAGGAAAGCACAGAAAGAAGCAGAAAAAGAACTGAAAAGGCTATCAAGAATGAAAGGCGTTAAGGTTTACACAGAAGAGGAAACGTAATATGGCAAAGGATATAAACAGAAGCGAAACTTTGGTTGTCAAGCGTTCACAGATAAACATGAACCCTTGCAATATTAAGAACCATTCCGATGAGCAAATCAAACTGCAAGTAAAGAATATCCGAAAGGTCGGATTATTGGGCGGTATGGTTTGGAACAGACGGACGGGTAATTTGGTAGATGGTCACAAAAGGCTAATGTCTGTTGATTTGATACAGAAGTACGATGGGACACCAAACACCGATTACGATATAAAGGTGGAAGTTGTGGAAATGGACGAGAAGGAGGAGAAAAACCAACTTTCGTTTATGGCAATGGCTAATTCTAAGGTGGATTATGCTTTGGTGGCAAATATCATTGAGGATATTGACTACAAGGAAATAGGCATTTCCGATGAAGAATATAACCAAATACTTGATTTGCGCGACTATGAAACCGACAATGACGATTTAGGGGAAATTGAAACCATAGAGGATGCCTTTGCACCGAAACAAGCCACGGAAACAGAAGAAACGGAAAAGGTAAGGGAAAAGACAGAGCCACAAGCGCAAAGGCGTGAAGCGGTCACGGTACTGCCAAAGGTGGAAGAAACCAACGCGGAGTTTCAATCACGCTTGGACGCACAGCCACACATGACGAAAGAAGAAGTCAAGGCGCAGAAAGAACACGTTAGGAACGAAGGGGAAAAGTTGTTGGATAATGCGGATAGGTATGTAGTCTTGGACTTTAAGACACAAGCGCAGAAAGAAGCGTTTTGTGAAGTGTTAGGCATAAGGTGTACCCCTAATATGGTGATAGACCCACAAGTGATTATAGAAGCGTTAGACATTGAATGAATATGAAGAATAAAGAATTACCAACACCCCCAAACGCAAAGCCAATAGAAACGCTAAGTCTGATAATGAAGCGTGATGAGGCTATGCGCATAGTCAAGGGGGAAAAGAATGTTGAATTTAGGGATTACAGCGATTTCTATTGTGATAGGCTTTTAGACGATGATGTTTACAAGTGGTCGGAGCAAATGGTGAAGAAAGGCTATGATAAGGAAAAGGTGTATTCCGTGGTGGACTTGCAAAGGGAGGTCGGTAAGATACACTTTCACAACTACAATAATACTTGGTATTTGGATGTAAGTGTGTCGTATAACGGAAATATGACTATTGACGCGGATGATGTGGGATTTCTGCAAAGCGAGTACGGTTGTCACGAAATGGATTCAAGCCTAAAGGCTGTTGAGGATGACATAAGGAAAGGCACGATAAGCGAAACGGAAAGACCAAAAGCATTCTTCTTTGTCATAGACGAAATATTAGACACAAACCTATCATAAAATATTCATTATGAAAATATTGAATAATACGAGGTTGTAAAACAAGGCTTTTAGATTTCAAAATATTACTTTTGCAGAAAAATACAAAAGCGATATGGAAATACTGAAAAGAATAGAATATGAGTGCTATGGTATGTTCCTTATGGAGTCGATAGCATCAAGGAAAGGCGGTGGCGGTGGTGGCTTGAATAGTGGCAAAGCCAACGTGCAACTACCAAAGGCAGTAAATCGCGCGATTGATAGCCTTATGTCAAGGGCAAAGGCTGTTAGCGGTGAAGTGCAAGGTATGGCGGTGGATATTGCTAAGAAGTATGGCGCAAGGGTCACACCGATAAACCTAAAGGGTAAGGATTCGATTGAAAGGAAAGTCAAGGCTGGTGATAAGGTCGCAGACATCAAGGATGCCGTAAGGACAACGATTGTTGCGAACAAAGCGGATATTCCTAAGATACTGAGGGATTTGGGCGCGGATAGTAGGCACATAAGGACAAAGGTGCAAACGGCAGACAAATTCGATGGGTATAGTGGTAATATCGTAAATGTCAAGGTTGGAAAGGTCGTGGCTGAGATACAAGTCAATACGCCAAAGATGATTTACGCCAAAGAACCGCCTGCGCGTGCTGCCAAGATACTCGGTCGTGACGAATACCTTAATATAAAGCGAACCACGGGTTATAACGCGGGCGAGGGTCATATGTACTACGAGCAGTCACGCGGTGGCACAACCAAGGGACGCAGAAATAAACAAGGTGTAAGGCAAGCGTCAAGAAGGTATTATTCAGTTTTTTCTTAAAAAGTGTTAAGAAATTTGGTAATTTCAAATAAATATTGTACCTTTGTAGTGTAATTAGGAGATAAACCTTATAAAACGACAAAGATATGAAAAAGAATGTTATTTACGAGATTTACAAAAAGTACGAGGACAACGTAATGGTTTACTGCCACTATTGGCACACGACAAAGGGATATATCAAGTGTGTGCGCAAGGTAAGCGGTGGCAATGAAATCGAAATCACAAATTCTAAGGTTGCAAGCGATTGCTACAACTACGGTGTTGAGATTTCAAAGGACGAGTACGAGAATGTAAAAATCGGTTAGAAATGGTATCAATATTCAAAGTCATAGAATATGCAAGCAAAATGCACGAAGGGCAGTATGATAGGGATAACAAGCCCTATATACTGCATCCTTTGGCAGTTGGCATGATGGGTGAGAATTACAACGAGAAAGTTGTTGGCATTCTTCATGATGTTATGGAAGACTGTAACGTGTGCGGTGAAGATTTAAGAGTGTTGGGCATATCTGAGGATTGCATTGAAGCCCTAAAATTGCTAACCCACAGAAAAAAGGAAATCGGATATTTTGACTACGTTCAGAAAATCATAGATTCGCACAATATGCTTGCATTGAAAGTAAAGCACAATGATTTGCTTCACAATTATAGGCGTGGCGTGAAGTACCCCGATTTGCAGAAGAAGCACGGAAAGGCTTTGCAAATGGTTGAGGATGCTTTGCACGAATATCAAAGTGAATAAAAAAGTTGGTAAAACTTTGTAAGGACGCGAAAAAATTAGTACCTTTGTACCAACATCGCGGATTGGTGCAGTTGGTTAGCATACTTGTTTAACTTGCAAGTGGTCAAGGGTTCGAGTCCTTTATCCGCAACAAAGGGGGTGGGTCGTAACGATTTTTGTTACGGTTTTGTGTCGTAACAACCCTCGTAACAAGTCGTAACAACCCCTAAAAAGTCGTAACAAACAAAGAATATGAACGCAAAAGTAAAAGAATACGCACAGAATCATAAAGTGCTTACCTTACAGATTACAAGAAACAATTTCGTTGAAATCATGCAAGGTAGGCAAAAGGTAGAGCACCGCTACATATATCCAAGCAATGCAAACAAGTATATTGCGGAAATGGAAGATGAGGACGCGGAAATCAAGCCACGCGAATATGATGCGTTGTATCTGATAAACGGACGGAGACAGAACGCACCGCGTATGTTGGTGGAAGTGGAAAGCGCGGAGTTTGTTATCTGTGTGGACGAGAACGGAAACGATATTACGTTTGAAGAAAACGGCATTGAATACTACGAAAGTCAAGTGTGGTATCATTTGGGCGCGGTGCTTGATGTCGAAAATATAAACAAGTAAAAAGTGTAAGTTATGGTAACAGAAAAGCAGATTGAAAAGTATAAGGACGCACTCAGAAAGGAGTTGGAGTCTATGCAACAGAACGGAAAGCCCGTTTATACCAAAAGGGAGTTGGAGAATGAAATGGGGGCGGTTTCCAATAGGGAAATCAGAACTGCGATTGGTGATAAGATGTCACCAAAAGACTATGCTGATTTCATAAGTCAATAGGAGGGTTGCTGAGTTAGAAAGAAGTCGGTAAGTGGAAAGGCGGTGCTCAAAGCCTTAACAAAGGCGGGGATTGAACACGCAAATATAGAATTGTCACCAACAAACGGAAATCGTTTCTTTAACGCAATATCTAAGGCAAAAGCAAGTATTCCAAGCGCGAATAGGTGGATGGTAGATGTTCACGAACAAAAAGAATATGCGAACAAAAGCGAATATCGGTGCTTTATGTCTAAAGACGGAAAAATCGGATATGCGTTGCACGGAAGGGACGTGGTTTCGGTTTACAATGTTTCGGGGGTAAAAGGTGGCATGGCTACTATCATGGCGCACGCGGTTGCAAATGGAGGTCGTTCCTTGGATTGTTTCGAGGGGACGGGCAAAAGCAACTTACCAAGTATGTATGCGAAATTTGGTGCAAAGGCTTTCGGATATATACCATTTAATCATCATTTTGAACCCACTGGGTATAACCAAGCAAGGGATGGTGAGCCTAATGTGGTTGCGATGATTTTGCCAAAGTCTTTAAGTGCCTTGATAAAAGCAAGAAACACCAAGCAAGAGGATTTCAAAATGGACACCTATAAGTCCTATGGCGAAAAGAACGAAGACCCCGCGTATGACCGCTTGATTAACGCGCGAAACGATAAGTTAGCGGAAATAATAAGAAACGAGCGGAGCGGTGGTGTCGCGAATGGCGCGAGAAGGGCAATGGGTAGCAAAGGCTAAACAAAGAAATGGATATTATACTGAATATACCACATTCAAGCGATAAGGGCGTTTTCCTTTTCGGTTGGGGTAAAGAAGTAATAAAGTACGTTAATGTGTGGACTGATTGGTTTACCGATGTCATTTTTGATAGGGTAGGCATCATTTCACACATTTGCGGTTGGTCGCGTTTCGTGTGCGATGTTGAAAGGTTGGAAAATGACATAATGGAAAGCATGGGTCAAGGCATCCTATACGAATATATGGGGAGAGCCACAAGAAAACCACTAAACAACAGCACGCGAAAGTTTCTTTTGGACGCGCGAAAGGATTATTTGGCAAAGATTAGCAAATCGCTGACAGAAGCCGAAAACCCTATATTGGTAGATTGCCATTCATTCCCAAAGGAGTTGAGCGATGTGGATGTGTGTATTGGGTATAATGACGATTGGAGCAAGCCGAATGAAAATATTATAGATTCAGTTTGTGACATTTTCAGAAAGCATGGTTTCAAGGTGGGCGTTAATACGCCTTACGGAAACTCCCTAACCCCACAATGTAGCAAGCAGTATCTATCTTTTATGATTGAGTTAAACAAGCGTATATATATGCGTGACGATATGGCAATGGATAAGGAAAAGACCCAAAAGGTCGTTTCCGCGATAGATGAGGTTTACGATTATCTGAAAAAATTGTAGGATATGGGAAAGTTTGCTGATACGATAGCGATAATAAACACCGTCCGCAAGGAAACGGACACAGCCGTTTTGTTCTATTCTGCGGGTGGCAAAGATGGCATAGCCTTATTGGATATGTTGGCAACACGTTTCAATAAGGTTATTTGCTATTATATGTACCTCGTTCCCAATTTAGACCACGTTCAGCCTTATATCAAGTGGGCAGAAAGTTACGGCAATGTCGAAGTTAGGCAGATAAAGCACTATCAAGCGGATGCGTTTGAGAAGTTCGGTTTCTTCATGGATGAAGACGATAGGTACAAACTGCCAAAGAAAGACCCAAACCACAAAAGGGAAAGAAGTGTTGGCGAGGTTGAGGAATGGGTAAGGAACGATAGCGGACAGCACTATGCGTTTAGTGGCATGAAGGGTGTTGATGGCTATATGAAGCGTATGCGGTTGAAGATGTACGCAAAGACGGGGTACATAAGGAAGGAGGGTATGGTTTATCCTTTGGCGGTGTGGACAAACAAAGAAGTGTTGCAGTATATACAATCGCGAAATCTTATAAAGCCGTTTGTCTATAATCCCAATATGGTATCACAAGGCTTTGGTATAGACTTAGATACTATGTTGGTAATGCGCGAAAAGTTTCCGAATGATTACGCGCGTATGATTAAGCAGTTTCCGTATAGCATCAAAATAATAGCAGACTATGAAGCAAAGCAAGATAAAGCAAGCGCAAAGTGTTGAAATCAAGAGGAGTGAGATACACTTAGCGGAATACAACCCACGAAAGATAAGCGAAGAATCGCGCAAACTACTGAAGGCTAACTTGAAAAAGGTTGGCGTTATGGGTGGAATTGTCTATAACAAGACCACGGGAAATATTGTTTCGGGGCATCAGAAAGTAAGCATATTGGACGAGGTAAACAAGTATGACGAGAACGACTTGGAAACCGACTATATGTTAAGGGTTGATGTCGTAGAGTTGGACTTGCAGACGGAAAAGGAACAAAACCTTTTCATGAACAACAGAAAGGCGCAAGGTGAATATGACGATGATATGTTAAGGGAAATGTTGTCGGATATAGACTACAAGAGCGCGGGCTTTGACGATTTCGATATGGAAATGCTTGGCTTGGAAGTCGTGGATTTGGCAGAAGAGGAGGCACGCTCGAAAGTGGACGCAGAAGAAAAGCCGAAAGAAGAAAGGCAATGGCGCAAAGAAGACGTGACAAAGGAAAACAAGGAACTTGCAGAGGTTGATAAGCAGACCAAAGAAACAGAAGAAAACACGAAGATAAACCGCAAAGTGGATTTCTACGAAGATACAGAAGAAAACCAACTTGCAAGACACAACGAAGTCGCAAAAATCAAGGAAAGGATAAACAACAAAAGCGATTTGGAAAATGATGGGGGTATGCTTAGTTACGTTATCCTTAGTTTCAACTCCCCCTCTGAGAAAATGGCGTTTATGGAGCAAATGCACCGCGACCCAATGGAAAAGACCCTTCAAGCATCGTATATGTTGGAAAGGGTGGATATTATAGACATTGATGGTGACTATGACGCATTTTCAGAAGAAGAAAGTGAATAGTATATATATGTGTTTGTTATTACGAAAGCCGTTTATCATTTGATAGGCGGTTTTCTTTGTTTGTATTTCTTCATTGTGTTTCAAGTGATTAAGAAAGCAAAAATACAATAAGCAAAGAAACGGAAATGTATTATCTTTGCAAAAAATAATCAATAAAAAAATATACCAATATGGCAAAACAAAAAACAAAAAGCATTAACGATTTATACAATCAATTTATCCGTATTCAGAGTTTGGCACAAGAAGGATTGGCACAAGGAAGATATAACAGTCGGCAATATGACACGCGAAAGGAAACTGCGTCAAGGTTAGAGGCGAAATATGCGCATAATATCAGCCAAACCCCTTCCTATCAGAATACCGTCAAAAGGATGGATAAGGCGAATGCACATTTGACAGGAATGTCGTTGATTGAAGCAGATAAACCATATATAGAAAAAAATGACGCTCGTCAATACTCACGTTCCACCTATATGGGCGGTGTAAGGCGTGCAAGTGGTGGCAAAGGATAAAGAAAGGGTTAGGGTATGCGTACAGATATGAGAATGGCATATTTCCGTAGGGCATATAGCGGAAATGTAAGAAGGGCGTTAGGTGATAGGGCGTTTAATGGTGGCGCAATGGGTGGAATCAGACGCGCAAGTGGTGGAAAAGGTTAAGATATGGCAAAGCAAAGAACGAAATCCGCAGAGCAGATATACAACCAATATCAACGTGCTTATAATACGGCTACTGCATTAAGGGATAGCGGAAAGATAAGCGAAGAAACATTTAGGACGCGCACGGAAAGGATAGCGCGGACGGGTGATAGGTATTTGCGGAATATAGAAAGCACACCTTCGTACCAAAAGACGAAGAACGCTTTCTTTAATCGCAATAATGCAAGCGGTGATTATAGGGAAAGGTTGCGTGCTATGGCGCGTGACATACAAAAGGCTTCAACACGCCAATATTCGCGCTCAACATACATGGGTGGCGTTAGGCGTGCAAGTGGTTCTAAAGGTTAAAAAAAATAGGTTATGGCAAAGGGAAGGACAAAAAGTATTAGCGATTTGGCAAACCAAGAGTTCCGAATCCGTGAACGTAATGAGGCGTTAGCGGATGCCAAAAAGATAAGTAGTGAAGAGTTTAGGAATAGGGCGCAAAGGGTAATGGGTATTACTGAAAGGTATGCCAAAAACATTCAAAATTCCCCTTCTTATAAAAAGGCGTATGAAGCCATGCTCGCACAAGCAAAGGGAAAACCAATAGGGGAGCAAGATGCTTTATACGAAAGAACGCTTGAAAAGCAATATTCACGCAGTACCTACATGGGCGGTGTAAGGCGTGCAAGCGGTTCAAAAGGTTAATTCGTTAAAAGGAACAAGACTATGAAGTATATACAAGAAGTAAAAGCGAGGGCAAACATCGTACAACAAGGTACGGTTGTAGTGGCATTCGTCAAGGGGGAGAACAAAATCGTTTACCTTGATGGAGACCCATTGTTGGACACTTTTGTGGATATGGGTTTACCAAGTGGAACGCTATGGGCGAAAGTAAACCTTGGTGCAGAAGATGAAGCCGACACGGGCGATAGGTTCTATTTCGGTGAAACACAAGGTTATCAAGGCGCGGAATTAGAGGCTAAGATAAACGAAGACTACAAGCCACAATCGTATGAGAGTGGATGGTGGGGTAGTGAGGAAGGAAACTATGAAAATAACAAGATTACAGACAAGAATAATGCCGTAAAGGTCATTATGGGAAACGGCTTTGATATTCCGAAGCATAGTGATTTCTCTGAATTGGTAGATAATTCTGATATGGAAATTATCGAAATCAACGGTCGTAATGGTATTGTAAACAACAAGGGTTTGAAACTAACATCAAAAATTAACGGAAATGTTTTGATAATGCCATGTTGGTTTAGTAACATATATTATACGGGCGTAGTATATTATCAGTCTCCTTGTAGGTCGAGTGGTGGTGGCGGTGAAGATATAATAGAAACGACAATGATAGATGGGGATTCTAATTATGCAGCATTCTCCTCCTCCCCCGTGAGTTTGCCGTGTCCTATCCGTCCTATCAAAAAGTATGTATTCCCAACCGAAATGCTGTTTGTAGATATGGGCTTACCAAGTGGCACTTTGTGGGCAAACAAAAACCTTGGTGCTGAAACAGAAATAGGGAAAGGGGATTATTACTATTTCGGTGAAACACAAGGTTATCAAGGCGCATCGTTGGAAGCAATACAAGCACAGAATCATGTATCACCTTTTGAAACATGGTCGCGCATAATATGGGGGCAACAAGATAAGGGCGCGTATGAGGATAAGTGGGCAAATTACGAGATAACCGATGCTTACAATGCTGCAAAAGTAGTAGGAAATCCCGAATGGGATATACCAAACGAGAACGAGTGGGCAGAATTGTCAAGTAATTGCACCTTTGAAAAAGTACGAAACTACAAAGGTAGCGATATGGAAGTTATTGTAGTAACATCAAAGATTAACGGAAATCAATTAGTGTTCCCTATAACACATATCGACTATCAATGGGATTCGGAATACACGCAATTCCACACAAAGAGGATGGACGGAAACGATAGTTTTGGGGGTTCGGTATCACAAGAACTTGGCGAATGGGGAGTTTTTTCAACAGAGGGGTATTTTTATACACCTCTTCCAATCCGTCCGATTAAGAAAGTTACGCAACAAAGCGAGTAACAGAAGAGCACCGATGAACGAAAACGAAAGAAAGTCAATGGTATTAAGCCGTTGGCTTTTTTTATTGTGCGTAAGTAAATTTTAACACTTTATCTTTCTGATTATCAGATATTTTTTGTACCTTTGCAGTATGAAACTTAAAGAAGAAACCGAGCGTGTTTTGCGTGCCTACGGCTACAAAGAAGACAGTAGTGAAATAGGCGATGTGATAGGGTGGCTTTCCAAGGAAAAAGGTTTGGAAATGCGGACGCAATGGGCAGAGTTTCCACAAGTAGGGTGGTATGTAGGCAGTTGGGGGATGAGCCTTGACGGAAAGCCTTTGGAAATCCAAGGTTGGGTGTCGGAATCCTACGAAGAAAAGGAAAGCGCGTTGGCGGAGGCTTTGTCACATTTGGCAGATGTGGGGTATTTCGGAAAAGCGGAAACAAAGCGGTTGAAGACTGATTTATTCGATGGAACGGATTTTTAACGCGGATTGCTTAGAAGGCATGAAGGCATTGGAAAGCGACAGCGTGGATATGATACTTACGGATTTGCCGTATAGCGGTCGCGAATGTGCTTTGAGTTTGGGAAACCTTTGGAGGCAGTACAAAAGGGTGATAAAGCCGAATGGCGCGATAGTGTTATTTGCGAAAGCACCCTTTGATAAGGTTTTGGGTTACTCGAACATAGGAATGTTGCGCTATGAGTGGACTTGGATAAAATCAAGGTTGGGGGGATTTCTGAATACGGCACACGCACCATTGACACAGCATGAGAACGTGTTGGTGTTTAGGGGTGGCACGGATGGGGGAACGTATAACCCACAATACGGCATAGGTGCTCCGTATAAGGCGCGTTCGGGTCGCAGTAACGTGTATGAAGATACCGAGGGAAAGGAAACGGTGTCATTGGGTGAGCGACAACCGACAGACATATTGTTTTTCGATAGCGTTCCCAAGCCGTTAGTACCGACACAGAAGCCAACGGCACTACTGCAATATCTGATAAGGACATACACAAACGAGGGGGACGTGGTTTTGGATAGTTGCATGGGTAGCGGTTCAACCGCCATCGCTTGCATAAGGGAAAAGCGCGACTTCATAGGGTATGAAATCAAGTGCGAATACTTCAATATCGCGAAAAAGCGGATAGACGCAGAAAAAAGACAACCGACACTTGACTTGTTTTAAGGTGGTTCTAAGGCGATAAAAGCGAGTGGGCGGTATAGTTGTCTGTAAACAAGCGTAAAACGCGCACAGATAGGCGCAAACGTGGCAAAAACCAAGCCGAAATGAAAGCGAGGGGGCAAAGAAAAAGGCTCTGCTATGAAAGCAAAGCCTATTTATGACTGAAAACCCACGATTTTACCTCCTTCATCGTGTGGGGGTCTATGTCAATAATACCGACTTGTACGCAATGACCACTTGACTCGAAAGTGTCATAGTACCAATCGACACGCGCCCTAAACAAGCCGTTTTCAATACGACAACGCGCAAGGACGGTTAGGTGTCTAAAGAAACAAGCCACGTTGGTATCGACATCCACAGATTCAAGCGTGCAAGTTTCGCCACCGTATTCGGTTTCGTGTCGTTCATACATGAAATCGTTTGGCGCAAGTGAAAGATGCAGATTAGCGTTTGCGAACCTACAAACATTTTCTTTCAGTCTGCTAACATCGTTGTCGCTAAGTTTAGGACACACGGATTTTTCAAAAAGACTACTCATAAGCGTATGGGGGATTTTTATTTATTGTCACATTTCAAAGACGCAATAGCCACATCGAAAAGTTTTCCACATTCTGTAAGGAAATGTATCTTTTGGGCATATAACGCCTTGACGATATTTTCACGGTTCTGTGGGGTGTCTTCTACGAAATCCACACCAAAGAAAATCAAAGCATCAAAATCGTCTTTGTCAGCAAGGGGCAGAACGGCATTCTGCATATCATTGAAGCATTGGTATTGCAGACTGCATATTTCGTGGTCGCACTTTTTAAGCGCATCCGAAACCTTGAGGTATTCTCTTTTCTTCATAGCGTAATTCTATTTGGTTAAGTTAAAAGCAAGGGGGGCGCGAAGCCCCTAATGCTTAACAGATACTATCTACAAGCGCATCCAAAGATGCTTCAAGCGAAGAAAGAAAGTCCTTTTTGTACTGCATACACATTTGGCGCAGTTCTTCACGACATTGTGGGGTGTCCTCACGCTTCCAATCTATCTCGTCCAAGAAACGACCAATCTTGCTGTATCTTACAGCCTGCGCATAGTGGTTAGATACCTCGCATACTTTAAGTGATGCGCGTTCGATTTTTTGCTTTTCTTCAAAAGTCATAGTAACATACTAATTAAAAGTTAGACATTTGGTTTATTTCTTAATTACACTGCAAAGGTACGCATTTTCTGTGACACTACCAAATATTTACAAAATATTTAACATCGTTTAACGAATAAGCACCCTAACTGCACGTTGCACCATAACTTACATCATCTTATATATGCAAAATAGGGGCGATTTTTACAACCTTGGCGCAATGTGTTATAAATCAGTCACTTAAATGTTTTTACCCAAAACGCAATATACCGAACCGTGCGCATATATCATTTCTTTCCGTGCGCCTACACGTTCCACTTAATCGCAACAGACCAAACAAATACCACATATCGCATTCACTATCCGCAAAGTGAATAGAAAAACACCCAATATACATATATAGAATGCGGTTTTTTAGTATCTTTGCAAAGAAATAGCCAAATACGATTTTATTAAATCGGGGCGAGTTTATATCAAATTCATAAAAATTCAACACAATGAAAGGAAACAAAAAGGAAAGCAAAACGGAATTAATTAAACTTATGGCACAAGTGGGCGCAACAGTTCCGCAATGCGAGATGGAACTGAATCTACCATTTGGCACAATAGCCAAAACGCCTAAGTATGCACAAGCGTATATCAAGGGGAAAACCGCGCTGAATGCGGAAATAGATAAGTTCATTGAAGCAAAGGCAAGGGAAATGCAAGAGGCTGAGGCTACCGAGGTAACAGACGCGGAATAATCTATATATATATGGAAAAGATTACCAAATACTACGACTACGATTGCGATGAGTTCTACTTGGAACTATACCAATTAGCCTTTAATGGCGCGTATGATTCACAAATCGCGTCAGCATTGGAGGATAAGTTGGGAATAACAATAGGTAAGGTCGCATTCAGTCAGATGTTGGCGGGAAAATACGGAAATTGGACAGCCGAGGAGAACGAAAGGCGTTCAAAGCGTATGAAAGCCACATTGGAAAAGGCGCGTGACAATACCAACAGACTTGTATTGGGGCGTATTCTGAAAGTAGGTTTGGGCGGTGTCAAGGTAAAGTCTAAGACGGTGGTAAAGCGTAGGATGGAGATAGATGGGGAACTTACGGACAACCAACTGATACAGACTACGGAGGTAGAGAACGAAACACCGCCAAATCTGCAAGCGTTAAGTATGTGGATGTATCACCACAGCCCCGAATGGCGCAAGATACAACGCGGTGAGGAAATGGATAGTGACGATACCGAACCTGCAAAGCGTGGTATTGACATAAGCGAGTGGATAAGCAAGGAAATGGACGAAAAGGAATTGGAAGATGAAGCATAGATTTGAATCTGTTGTACCTAACAACCGCGCATATATAATACGCGCATATTCCCATATATATAGGGAAGAAAAGATATTGGATGATATTTGGCGTAGGGTAGTATTGCCTAAGATAATAGGAACGGAAGACCGTTATATGGATTACGCGAGTGGCAAAGGCTTGAAAGGCGAATTGTCGGTAATAGATAGGCGATATAGGGAGCGGTTGATAGACACATTAGATTTGGTATGCTATGAATTGGGTGTAAACTACTATCCATGTGCGTATAGGAACGCTATGCGGATAAGGGATATGTTAGAGGAGATAGCGTAAAGGTGGAAAAATCGAACAATTAACTTGGGAAAAATTGTTATAATCCGTGAAACAATTAGGTGGATTTGTTGTAAATCTGTGCAAAAAGTAAGACTTTTTCCGAGGGTGATACAAAAAAATCTCGTCAGAAAGAATGTTTCACGGCAATACGGAAAAATAGAACAATTTTCAATGAAAGTAAAGAAAGCCACATACGGAAAGAAGGAGGGTCGGATATGATTAGGTCGCACTCTGTGTATATGCCGATGTACAAAGATAAGGAAAAGTTCATACTGCTGATAACGGGCGGTCGAGGTAGTGGTAAATCCTTTTCGGTGGGAACATTCATAGAAAGGCTTACGTTTGAATTGGGTGAAGCAGACGGAAAGCGCATCGCGCATCAGATACTATACACACGTTATACTATGGTGTCAGCAAATATCTCCGTAATCCCCGAATTTCTTGACAAAGTGGACGCGGATGGAACAACGAAGTTTTTCCGAAGCACGAAGACGGACGTGATAAACAAGAAAACGGGCAGTCATGTAATGTTTAGGGGAATAAAGACGAGTTCGGGAAATCAGACCGCGAAACTGAAATCCATTCACGGTATAACTACGTTTGTAGTGGACGAGGCAGAGGAATGGACGAGCGAAGAAGAATTTGACACGATAATGTTTTCAATCCGTCAGCAAGGGTTGCAGAATAGGATAATAATAATCATGAATCCTACGGACAGTAACCATTTCGTGTATAAGCGGTTTATCAAGGACACGCACAAAATCGTAGAGTATGATGGTGTTCCCATACAGATAAGCACCCACCCAAACGTGTTGCACATACATACAACGTACTTGGATAACAAGGCGCATTGTGCAAGCAACTTTTTGGCGGAGGTTGAGGCTATGAAGCAGAACAACCCACAGAAGTACGCGCATATCGTGATGGGTCAATGGGCAGATGTAGCAGAGGGCGCGATATACAAGAAATGGGGCATTGTTGATGAGTTCCCAAGTTACGCGAAGCACGTTTGCAAGGGTATCGACTGGGGATATACAAACGATGAAACGGCTTGCGTCAAAATCGGTGTCGTTGGGAACGATTTGTATTTGGACGAGCAGATATACGAAAAGGGACTTTTGACAAGTGACATTATCAGTAGGCTAAAAAGTGAGGATGGTGACTTGTTTGTTTACTGCGATAGTGCAGACCCACGACTTATAGACGAGGTAGGATTGGGTGGCGTGATAATCTACCCCGTGATGAAGGGTGCAGGTTCAATCGTTGCAGGTATCACTAAGATATTGGACTTTGATAATATCTACGTTACGCGGAGGTCGTACAACCTACAAGAGGAATTGCGTAACTACACATGGGCAAAGGATAAGGACGGTCAGTACATAAACGAACCGATAGACGCATACAACCATTGCATGGACGCATTCAGATATGCGGTAATGGGTAAGATATTCGGTAAGGTTATGCACCCAAGGGCAGTAAACAAGGATGATTTGGGAATTTTCTAAAAAGTATAGGACATGAATAGTAACGGAGTAAGTGGCAAGACATTGATTGTGTACCCTAAAGGTGTCAAGCCGATAAGTGAGGTTGAAGTAGGCGAAAGCGTTTTGACCGATGATGGGTACAAGGTAGTCAAGGAGGTGGTTTGCGTAAACAAGCCGTTAAGGGTTTTCGAGTATGTGCTGAAATCCCCAAAGGGTTACTATCACCTTACGACATCGCCACACAATGCGATTATGACGCAAGGCGGTGATGTTGAAATGGGTAGGGTTGGGAACAAGGATGCCGTAATGGTTCTTATGCTGAACGGCAAACAGAGTTTCACGCACGTTAGCGCGGTTTGGGGCATACACAGACCAAGTGAGGAAATGTATAACTTGATATTGGAAGACGGTGTATGTTTCTTTGCGAATGGCGTGCTGATTGGTTCTTACGAAGATGAAAAGGAGGGTTAGGAATGGATAATAACTACATTAACGATGTCAAGACGCATTTTAAGAATGTGTCTTTGAATGCAAGGGGCGCGGAGCGCACGTTGTACGAATACATAGACAAAGGGGAGGTGTGGAAAGTTGTCAATATGATGGATAACAACGATAGGGAGGTGGATAACGCGCTTTCCGAATACAACCCACAAAACCACCCCGTTATGATGCGCCCAAACAAAAAGCGCAAGAATGACACCGATTATATCACGGAGAAGTTACCGCGCACGAAGGAAAGGTACATAAACGAAATCGAGTTGTTCTTCCTATTGGGAAAGCCTATTGAATGGGAATTGAAGAATGACGAAAAGGAAGCCTTTGAATTGTTTGAGGGTTTCATGGATAAGTACCGAATGAACTCGCTGATAAGAAAGGCTAAAAGATTGGCGGGAAGTGAAACGGAAAGTGCTATTGTATTCCACCTTACGAAGAGTAAGAATGGTGAAAGGATGAACGTAAAGCCTTTTGTGGTGGCACGTTCCCTTGGTTACAGAATGAGGACTTTGTTTGACCAATACGGTGACTTGGTAAGTTTCGCGTATGGTTACAGACTAAGGGGAAAGGAAGGAAAGACGGTAAGGCATTGGGATATACTGACAAAGGATTTTATCTTTGAATGCCAATATGGTGAAAAGGGTTGGGAGGTAGAGACATTTCCAAACCCAACGGGAAAAATCAATGCCGTGTATTTCCATCAACTGAAAGCGTGGGATGGTGCAGTTCCAAGGTTGCAGAGAATGGAAATGTTGGATAGCAAGAGGGGTGACACGAACAACTACTTTAGCGACCCTATGGCTATGGCTACGGCTGATGTTATAGATAGGTTGGGAGCAACGGACAGACCGGGCAGACTGATACAACTCACGGGCGCAAATTCACGCTTTGACTACATAAACCCACCGCAGAATAGCGCATCAAGGGTAGAGGAAAAGCAAGATTTGGAGAAATCCACGCTATTTGATACGTTCACGCCCGATTTCAGTTATGACAACTTGAAGGGTATGGGAACGCTTTCGGGTGCAGCGATGCGCAATGCCCTTATGCTTGGTTATATCAAGCGCGACAACCTCACGGAGCATTATGGGGAAATGATAGACCGATTGCGTAGTGTCATTGTCGGTATTCTGAAGGTTACGGAATCCGCGAAGTCGGAAGGGTTGGAAAGAATGAAGATTGCTTTCAAGTTCGGTGAGCCTTTTGAGGATAGTGAAGATACAAAGATTGATAGGATTATCAAGTTAAGGGACGCAGGGTTGATGTCATTGGAAACGGCTGTAAGGAAATTGGGGTTGGTTGAAGATGAAGAGGCTGAGATTGATAGGCTGTATGCGGAAGAAATGGAAAAGGCATACGAGGCTAACTTGGCACAAGTGGAATCACAGGAACAAAAGGATAGGATGGCAGAAATGCAAAAGGCGGAGGGATAGGTATGGTAAACGAAAATCTTTCAATCCTTCATCCTTACTTTAACGCGATAAGTAGGGGCGTGAAGACGGTGGAATATAGGGATATGACACCGTATTATATAGAGAAGTTTGTGGATATGGAAAAGTACAATGGTAAAAGCGCGGATGATATTGCCGAAATTCTGAGGAAAGGCGGTAAGTTCTATCCGAGAAAGGTAGATACCATTACGTTTTTCTGTAACGATAGGCAAATGGTGGTGGAAGTGTTGGATATAAAGGTGTATTCGCATCATACCACGTTTGCTATAAAGTTAGGTCGTAAGATTGTATAACATAAAAAGTAGGTCAGATGAAAAGGTTTTATTACATTCAAAGGGTTCGCACTTACATTAACGTAATGCAGATTTCCACGGTGTTCTTCATAAACGGCAAATGGACGATAAATTTGCAGAACGGAAAGAAGTACGAAATCACGGAAAACGAGTTTGCAGACTTAAAGCCGATATTGGAGGCAGAATGCGAACCGAAAAAGGAAGGTGAAAAGCAAGAATAGTTTTCTTTATTGTTGAATTTTGGGGACTCGCAACATTGTGAAATGGGCGCGTCCCTTTTTTTGTATAAAAAATATGAAAAATTGTGTTAAAAAATTTGGTATATTGCAAACTTTTTACTAACTTTGCAACGTAATTAAGAAACAAAAGTATAAACATTCACAACCAAGTTAAGTAAATATGAAGAAAAAGGAAATCAACGTAAAGTTTGACATTTTAGATGTCGTTTGGTTCTTGTTTGAGAACAAGGTAAGACAGGGCGTAATATATAGCGTTGGCTTTAACTATCAGTCATTCGCAAAGGTGGTAGGTCAGAACATAAGGGATTTGCGCCACTATGCGGTAGATACTAAGGTAGATACTTTGTACCATGTGTGTCTGATTGAGGATGATTTGTGTACCAATGCCGTAACATCCTTGAAGGAAAAGGATGTGTTCGCCACAAAGAAAGAACTGATTGCGTCACTTTAAGAAGAAAGGGCTTTGCTATGAACATAGAAGAATTTGCAAAAGAAAAGATAGGGGATATGTTTGGGTGCGAGTATGACTCCTCAGATACCGAAATGCGGATGTGCTACGATGCCATCCGTGTAGGGTATGATTTTTGCAAGCGCGGTGATAAAGCACGCGACAACAAAGAGGTCTTTTGTCGTGGCACGGAAAGCGGTGTAGGCGTGAAAGAAGTGTTGTTAAAGCATGGTGGAAACTATGAATTTCCGCTTTCGTTCAAGAATACGGATGCGCTGTATTTCATTTCCCCTATTGGAAATTGTATCACCATTGTATCAAATAGTTCAACACCATTGTATAGGATGGTTGAAAAGTTCTACACAGAAGTACAACCATTAAAGAACGTAAGCGCGGAAAAAGAGGAAACCGAGCGCGATGGTGACTATTGGTATGTGAATGAATCGTACTCATGCGCTTATGTCGTAAAGACAAAGGATATGAGGGATGCCGTTGATAACATACGCTATAATAGGGGTAACTATTTCAAGTCGGAAACAGAAGCGCAAGAATGTGCGAATAGGATAAATCAAATATTCAAAAGTCGTGACTAAATGGCACAAAAAATTATAGTCGAAATAGATGGTGTTCGCCACCAACTAAAAAGGTCGGAAACGTACAATGAAACTTGTTTGAAGTGTTCATTGAAAATGAGGTGCAATGTGGGGAAACACGATTTGCCGTGCATGGCTTTGACAAAGGGCAAGGCAGATTATTATTTTGAAAAGTTGTAAGACAATGTGATTTTGACCGCAAGCCAACAGATAAAAACAAAAAGGACTGATGAAGAAAGAAGATGCACATTACGCGGATGTGATAGTACACAATGATGGTACTATTGCAAAGGTACACCATATTGGGGATAATGGGGAGGTTTTCTACTTTTGCCTATTATTCAACAAAGGCGCGAAAAAGGCGCAAGAGCCGTTTGCGGAATGGTATGGTAACATAGGTGACTATATGCAAGCAAGCCGACAAGATAAGAAAAGGCTTGAAAGTTGGATAATTCAGAACGCAAAAGCAAAATAAAGTAATGAAACCGATTAGGAGAATTTTACTGATAGTAAGCGTGGTCGTGGGGATTTTCGTCATTATGTTTGGCGTGTTGGCAATAAGCGTTGTGTATCATGGTTTGTCTTATGCTCAATGGCTTATCTATGGCAAAAAGGAAATGATGGAAAATGACTATAAGGTTTACGACTATCAAGATGCGTTTATACAGAGAATAACGTGGGTTTGGACTTGTTTGAACCCCGATAAAGATAAGTGATATGGAAAAAATCGGAAAATACGAAGTAGGCGATATTGTGAATTTCTGCTTTAACAATGTTGGTGTGTGCGGTATGATTATCCAACGTGATATAGCACAGACTTGCAGTATAAACGTAAAGCCAAATAGTTCCCTACCAATATCAGAGGTAAAGGTAAAGCCAAAGACTGAAACCGAGGTATGGTACAAGGTCGTGGTGTTGAATGATGATAAAACTTTGGGGCAAAGGGTAGCCACAAGGTTTAGGGAAAATGAAATATGGGGAAAGGCGTTTTTGAAGAAATGAGAAAGGCGCAAGGGAAAAGTCTTAATATTTAAGCCGTAACGATATATGATAAAAAGGGTTTTCAAGTATCAGTTGAAGATACAAACAGAGCAAGAGATTGAATTGCCGTTACATTCGCGCGTTCTTTCTGTGAAGAATCAAAGAAATAGCATTGTGCTATATGCAGAAGTGCGTGATGATATAAAGGAGACTAAGAAGATAAAGGTTTTCTTGGTTTGCACGGGGGATAGAGTGCCTTCGGAGGCTACATTGTTCCTTGATACCATATTGTTGAACGATGGTATCTATGTATTGCACGTTTACCTAAATGGCAGTCAGTTCTATTGGGATTCGCTAAGTTGCAATAAACAAGTAATAGGCAAAAAGAAATGAAAGTAATAAGTCTAAATAGCGAATACGGCATGATAAAAGCCGTAATAAGGGGAACGAAGACGCAAGCGCGTATTATGTGCCCTAAGTGTATGATGGACGAGTTCAACAGCCTTACAGAAGAATATAAAAGTATGTCATTAAGGGACTTTATGGTTTTGCGTAACCCTTTTGTAAAGGGTGAAGAAATCGCAGTCGCACAGACCTATAAAGAACTGATGGAAACGGAATACCTACCTAAAGAAATAGAGGATGCGATTATTGCATTAGTTCAAAGTGGGGATGAAGGTGTTACGGACAGAAACAAGGTAATGGGCGTGTTAATGCCACATAGGATAGAAGTTACCAACGTAAGGGTTGGTAGCCTTTATGACATATCGGACGCGGATTGCATAAGAAATGGCGTAGAGGTTTTTGAAGCGTGGGATGTGCAAGGATATGGATTTGAGGGAGAGGGACGTTCCTATAAGTTCAAGACCCCACGCGAAGCCTATTGTGCGCTGATAGACAAAGTTTTCAAGGATTATGACAAATCAGAAGATACCCCCGTGTATGTGTTGGATTTCAAATTGGTAGGATAATGGAAAAGATTGTTTACAGAAGTTTACATTTCCGTGTGTTAAGGAATGATGCCACCTATTATATGCAGTACCGAAAGCATTTTTGGAATAAGTGGAAAGATGTAACCTTATTGGGTGGCGCAAGGTATGGATTGGCTTCACTTGCTGAATGTCTTTGGCATAAAGACGCATATCTTTAACCGAAAGTGTTAAAATTTTGGTAAAAGGCGAAAAAAGTTGGTAAAAAATTTGCATATTTCAAAAAAAATGACTACCTTTGCATTGTAATTAAGAGATAAAGGTAAAAATAAGACCACATGACTAAGTGGATAAAAAGGTCACAAGAAATATGGCAAATAATCATCCATACCACCGCATGAACGAAAGTAACAAACAGAAGTTACAGGCACTTTTTGATAAGTGTTGGGCAAAGCGTTTCGAGTGTCGCTTGGTTATCGAAATAGAGAACCCAAAAGAACTCAGCGTAATAAGAAACGGTGGGGATTACTTTTACTATATGGTGGATTTCTCAGCAGACGGTGAGATGTTTGACAACGATACAAAGGCAGTCGTTTCTTCAAGTCGTGGATATTGGCACGATTGCAAGTCGGTTGAAGAAGCCTTGGAAATCATCTGTAAAAAGTGTAAGATGTACTACACAATGTACTTGGATAGATTCTAAAGTGCTATACATAATGTAAGGGGATGGGGTGTCGTTGGTGGCATTGCATCCCCTATTTAGAAAAGAAAAGAAATGTTAGGTCAGTTAAAGCGTTTAATGCTAAACATCCTATGGTTGGTTGTTTATGCGGTTTCATTTGTTGTGGCTTTTATCGCGTGTATGATATTCACGGTAGTCAGTAACTTTATTGATATGGTGGGTATGCTATTATTCGGTAAGGTGATATACTGCAAAAAGAAAAGGCAGTCACACAAAATGGTTTTGGTAAGTTTCATTCTTTGGTTTGCTGATTATCTCGCAGAAAAAGCAGATTGGGCAGACGAAACGGAATAGTTGCATGAAAGAATTAAGAAACATCATCGCCTTGGTCGTATTGGCTTTGTTGGCTTTGTTACTGATTGCGTACAATGGTATTGCATGGGTACTAAGTAGTTGGTTTGTTCCCCAATCTGCAAGCGAAGCATGGGGCGTAACAAGGCGTTTTTTACAAAAGGTCAGCAGTTTAGCGGAAAGGAAATAATATGGAAAAGAAATACACATTGGAAGTAACCGAAAGTGCATTACGCATAATCGCGGATTGCGTGGAAGACTGTCACCGCTTTGCAAGTGGCGATACGATAATGGGCAACACCACGGCTTTGCTTGATAAGTTCGGAAAGGTGCGTAAGTTTCTGAAAGGGGCAAAGGACTTGGTTGTTCCCAACTTAGGCGGTTATGATTCCTACGATTGGAGTGGACATGGATGCGAGAATGATTACCAACGTAGGTTTATTGCGCAGTCATATCCTATTTATAGGGATATTAGGCATTTTCTTGCTTTGGAAAAAGGCATTAACAATGTGTATAGTCAGCATGAAACCTTGCGTTGCGCAGAAAGCGGTGAGCCTATCAAAATCAAGGCGGTGGGGGGTCGCGTGGAAATGTATGTGGTTGTCTTTACTGATGGTGTAAGTTCGTTGGTGAAGTCTATGCACACGGATTACAAGGAGGCTGTGGATTCCGCTTTGAAATACAAGCGTAAGTGTGAGGAAAACGGAAATGACCACTACGGTGATTATTGGTGGCTGAAAATCGTCAAGCAAGACGAGAACGGAAAGATAGGTCAGTATGTCGTGAATGCGGATGGGGTAGTAGAAAAGAAGTAACAAGTGACTTTCAAGGAAATTCCCTAAAGGGATTTCCGTGGGGGCATTGTTTATAGAAATGCTTGATAATACGGATTAATCGGAAAAGAACTATGCGGTTAAAGATAAAAGAACATACGGAAATTCTCAAATGGAATGTTTTCGGAAAGCCAACAAAGATAGTTAAAACCTATACGATAGATAGGGTTAATTGGTTAGGTAGAAGGCTTGGTACTGTTGTGATTATCGGTTATCCAAATTGTGTAAAAGATTTGGGTTGGAAGATTTTGAGAATGGAAAGTGTTGAAGTTTACTTTAGTTGGAATGGAAGTACACGTTTCCAAACAAAGGAGGAGGCAGAGTGCGTTTTGAAAGATATGAATAAAAACCCAAATAAATATGTGCTGTTGCTATGGAAATGAAAGCATGGTTAGCAAGGGACAAAAATGGTAAAATATTTTTGTATGACCAAAAACCTATAAAAACAATGGGTATATGGGTATATCAATGGGGTGTTTGTTTTCTGCCAATCGAAGAAAAAGACCTACCTAAAGGTGTTAATCCAAGTTGGGAAGATGAAGAGCCACAAGAAGTTAGACTTAAAATAGAAAAGATATGAAACCAGAAGAAAGAATAGCGGAAACAAGCAGACAATGTGCTGCTATATTAAATAAACCTTTAGTTGATGCAATAACCCATGCTATAACTGGGGGCTTCCTTGTAGGTAAAGACGAAGGGAGAAATCTGATAATCGATGAGGTTTGTAATTGGATATACCAACATAGTGAAGCATATCTAATCAGAAATCAAGAAGGTACTTGGTTTGATAGTAATTCGTTAATAAGTGACCTCAAAAAAGCAATGAAGATATAATGTATGCACGGATATTATTACAAAGGAGGCAAGTCGTGGGATGTTGTTAAACTTTGGAATGCAACCAAAGACAATCCGCAAAAAGACATCAACATAGAAACCTTTCTTAATCAAGATAACTATTGGAATATAGGAAGTTTCAAGGAACTTGCAAGGGAAATGCAGTCAGTTCTAAAAGCAGACTACTCTTATCCTATAATTCTTGATGAAGAATACAAGTTAGTTGACGGTGCTCACAGATTGGTTCATGCCTACCTTGACGGAAAGACACATATAAAAGGTGTCATTATAAGGAAAAACCAATTTCCAAAGCCCGATTATGATGAAACGAAAAGTGTGTTAGAAAAGCAATATTGTGAAAATAGAAATAGATTATAATGGTGCTTTAGTGTCGTGCAAGATAAATGGGAAACCATTCAATAAATGCGATATTAAAGAACAGATATTTGCTATGGATAGTTTCAGAATCATATTAAAGAACTATAAAGATAGAAATGAGAAGAAGAAAAGCAAATAAAATACTTAATCGCATGGTATGGTATTGCAACCGTAATGGCTTATGGTCGCAAGTTCCCTTGAATTATGGTTTGTATCACCGCGCCAATGTCGCGTTGAAGCAAAAGCCTTATTACGACAAAGGATGGTGGCTCTATATAATGGAAAATTTTGGGCATACGCTTAGAACACAATCATGGAAGAAGATACGCAGATATGACAAAAGAAGAAATACAAGAAGAATATCGCAAATGCGTTGAGTCCTTCGATTATTGGAGGGAACATTACCTTATGCGCACAAGAACAACGGCAGATTGGAAGGAAATTGTATATGCCATAAGGGATGAGTTTAATCAAAATTTGGTCGTTGCATTGGAAACCTACAAACAAGACCGCCAAAAGTGGGTAGATTGGTATAATAAGAAGTTGATGGGGGATAAAATATGAAAAGAAAAGAAGAAAGAGAAAAGGCTTCAAAGAATCGTGCTGACCAATATTCACATCCCGTTGAATGGAACGAATGCTATCATCGTTTCAAAGAGGGTGCAGAATGGGCAGATAAAACAATGATTGATAAGGTTTGCGAATGGATAAAGCAACATCTCTATGATGAAGCATATCTATTCCGCGATAATGAAGGAACTTGGGTTGATACTGATTTAGTAGTCGATGACCTTAAAAAAGCAATGATTGAATAAATATGATTAAAGATATAAACGAAAATCAACCACACAAAGTAAGCGAGGTTATTTGTATTGATTGCAAGTACAGATGGTTGGCGGTAAGACCAACTAAAACCTTGCTTAAAGACCTTGAATGTCCGAGGTGTGGCAAACAAGGCTATGTGATTGAAACTGGGGAAATAGTTGAGGCATAAAAACCAAAGTAATATCTGTATGAAAGCATGATAGAATATAAAGATTTTGCAAGTCGCACAAGTTTTAATGCTTGGTTATCAATACATTTTGAAGTTAGTATAATCAATATAAAAACAATATCCAAAAAACCCTTTCTGTTTAGGGTATGGTATCGGTAGCAAAAATAAAACAATGGGGGAATAAACAATGACAAATGAAGAAAAAGATACTTTAATAGCGGAGATAGAAAGATTGCAAGATGCAATAAAAGCAACCGCTATTGATGATAGAATAAGTAAAGAACAAGCCGAAGCATATAAAGTATGCGTAAAAATAAGAAGTTTTGTTGAAGACAACTTTTAATAGAGGTAAAGTGAAACTTAAAAACGATAAGTTATGAAACAAGATAAAGATTTGCTATTAAGGTATTTGTCTATGGCAATACCTTATAATGTGAAAATTCTACATAATGATTGGGACTATGACAGAGATTGTGATTTTAGTTCCGTTGAAACATTGATAGGGATTGATGATAGGTTTATATACACCTTGAAAGGGGGTAAAAAAGACGAACACAGTATTATAGAACCTTTAAGCGTTTTAGATTACAAACCATATCTCCGTCCTATGTCAAGTATGACATTGAAAGAGATAGGGGAGTTTCAGCATTTCAAGGATTATCTCCGAGAATCAGAATGCAAGATACATATAGCCAATTATAATCAAATTCAATGGCTACTTGAAAATTATTTTGACTTTATGGAATTAATCCCAAGAAACCTTGCAATCAAAGTAACCAAAGAAAATGACCCTTATACTAAAACGGAGGTTTAGTCATGAAACAAGAGGATAAAGAACTTTTACTTAAAGACCTTTGCGCAAGGCTACGTTATGGGGTGAAAGTAACCACAACAAACCCTTCTGTGGAATTAGGCGTAATATCGGGAATATCTATTGAAAATAAGATTTCTATTAGAACTAAACACGCAGACATAGTATTTGATTGTGCAGAAGTAAAACCCTACCTCCGTCCAATGTCAAGCATGACCACAGAAGAAGAGTATGAATATTATCAAATTAGGAAAAGATATAGCGATATGGCACTTAGTCTTATGGATAGAAGTGACCATTTGCAACAGTTGTTATTCCCTATAATCGTTGGAACAGAATCTATTGATTGGCTTAATGCTAATCACTTTGATTATCGTAACCTTATAGGGCGTGGGTTGGCAATAGATTGTATAGGCTTAAATATATATTAATATTGAAGTAACAGAATAATAAAAATGAGGAAAAGTTATGGCACGATACATTGAATTAAACGCAGTAGTGGAAGAGATAGAAAAAATTGAAAAAGCATTGAAAAACGCTTGCAAGCCAAATCCATTTGGCAATGTGCAAGAGTGTATGACCGCAGCCGAATTACAAGCCTTGAATGTGGTAAAAGAGACTATCAACACCCTTGAAGTAAAAGAGGTGGATTTGGATGCTTTGGGTGTACTTGCTGAACATCTAATAGCGTGTGACGCACATTTGGTAACGCCTAAATATACTGACAAGGAACATAACTTGCTTGAAGAATGGGCGAAAAACAATAAAACACAGAAAGCCGAAAAGTGTTAAAAATCGGTAAGATAGTGAAAAAGTTGGCAAAAAATTTGCATATTACAAACTTTATTAGTATCTTTGCATTGTAATTAAGAGCAAAACAAAGGTATGAAAACAAGTATCATAAAGAAATCCGATTTGACTTTAGCCGTTAGCGAGAAGTTAATGGTTGGTGGTTATCTGTATGACCGCGAAAGGTTGTATCAGATTTCAGCCATTAAAGAAGATGGGGGTGTTATCGTGGATGAGATAAATCCCATAACTTTGGAAGTAACCAAGGATGGCTATTACAAAGGCTATCATATTTCAAAAAGCAGTCTTGAAGAATATTATAAGGTGCTTGGTGCTGATGCCGAAGAAATAAAGGCGTTGGCAGAACGTGTGTTAAATGGCGAGACCATAGAGGAGTTTACGGAAAGTGACGATACGGCTTTGATGTCCCTTAACAACAAGGAAACACTTTTGGCGTTAAAGGATGATATTAGTAAGGCTTGTGCGGTAGCAGAAAAGACGCGGAAATACGCAGAGTTGATAATGCAACAGCAAATAAAGGATTTGAAGGCGCGTATGCAACCGATACAAGATATGGTGAAGAAAATGAAAAACGAGGTCAAACGCTTGGATTATGTAATTCAGACGATAGAGACCTATATGGGTATCAAAGAGGACTTGATACGATTGCAAAAGGGTGAGCCTTCAAGTGAAACGACACCTATTGTATTCCGACAGGCGGTTATTTTCATGGATGAAGAAATGGCACTAATAGATGATGATTTCGATTGGCAAAAATCGGATAGGTTTGATAAGTGGCTGTTGGAAGATAACCACTATAAGGATTTGATGCCCGATGAGAAATCAATGGTAGCCTTGAAACCGCGTAGGACGGATAAATTATATACAGACGGAAATACTGCAAGCGACCGTTTGTATAATTGGATGATGAATGAAAATAATCACCAAACTGTCTTTCTTGTTCGTAATGGTGAAAATCTGTATAAGATTGAATCCGAGCATATAATCCTTACAGATAGAATGTTTCCGAACAAAGACGAATACGAAAACATACTTAAAGCAGAAAGTGCGGAAAAGGGAAACGTAATCAGACACAATCAGACGGAAAGTGAGACGTTCCGAAAGCGATATACGCAAGTGGCATTTCTTATGCAAGGACTGATAGACCGCTCAGATGTCTTTTCGCCACATAACGTAAAGGGTAGTTTCCTTAACTTGGAGGGGATAGAGGACGGTCAGATTTGTTTGCGATATGAACTTGACTTATCGCACGCGCTTGGTGATGGTAGATTGCCGATAAAGGATTGGCTAAGAAAGGTGAATAGTACGTTGTGCGAGGGAAAGCGCATAGTGCTTATACCTAAACAATTCGGATTGGAATACGGCTATGAGTTTGATAAAGACTACGATTTTATTAAGTATTATAGCAATAAGTTCTCTACACCATCTATTCCAACGGAAGGCATATACACATTAGAGGCGATAGGCGAAGAACAGAAAAAAGGATATTATAAGACATACGACTATGCGATTAAGTATAAGCCAAAGGATGATTACTATTGGTATCATTCGCGGAAAAACCGCGTTTCAATTCGTGTGCAAGTGAAGTCGCAATATAATGATACAATATATGGTGTATTAAACTATGACGATGTGAATATGGATGATATAGAATACTATCTTAATTCGCGTTTGCATAGGTCGCAGTATTTCCGTTTTGTGCGATTGCTGAAAAAGGTAAAGGATTTATACCTAAAGGAAAGGGTCGCAGAAAATGAGTATATAAAGATGTTTGTGGGTCAGATTATGGCGCGTGAACTGAAGGCAAAAGGTGGTTATGGGTTGGAAGAAGTCGTAAGGGTGGCGATAGAAACCGTGAAGAATCGTTTGAAGTGGAAACGCCCAATTACGGCAAAGGAAAAGGAAACATATACTTTGGTGGAACGGACTTTATTCTCAAAATCGTTTATTGACAAATATTTTGTACGAAATGGGATATAAGGCAAAACGGATAAGTAGGGGGCATTATCTGTATCGTGGTCTTGAGGTGATATGCGTAGGGTATTATCACCCCAAACATCGTATATGTTGGGAGGCAAAAGATAAGGATAGGCGCGGTTTTGTGCACGGATATTCCCTAAAGGAAACAAAGGTGTGGATTGACGAAATTTTGGATGATAGGTGTGAATGAAGTCACAGAAGCCTATATTGTCGTGGTGAAATGTTAAAAATGCGATAAAAGAAGAAAATTATTGGTAAAAAATTTGCATAATTCAAAATTTATTCGTACCTTTGCATTGTAATTAAGAAAACAAGTATAATAAAACAAAAAAAGTAGTATGGAAAAGAAGAACAACAGAGTAAGCATATTCTCGCTTTTGAACGAGGGCAGTATCAAAGATATGTGCGATAGTCTGAAAACCACTTTCTTACGCATGGGCGTAAATGTGGATTTTGAGATAAGCGAAAAGATAATTTACGATGGCTCTTTGCTTATCAAGGCGATTAGCACACCTTTTAATACCATGCCTGTAATGTTTCGCGAGGTGCGTGTAGAATGTGAAGGTCGGTTGCGTAAGAACGAAGAAAACGGCTCTTATGAAATGGATATGAGTTGCTATTATCGCTACTGCCTCTTTGATGGGGGTACAAATGGGTGTAATGTCGGAATAGCACATTTCACAATTAGGGGTTGTGACGAAAAAAAGGAAAATGGTAGGGTGTCCATTGTCGAGCAATTCGAGTTTCTTGCAGAACACAGAACGAGCGATGGTTATGTTTATCCCCCAAAGGCTTGTATTTAGGCTGTTGGGGGTAAACGCTAAAACATAAATAGTAGAACTTAAATAACAATATCTATGAATGTAGAATTAACCAAAAAAGACATCATAAATCTACTTAGGGGTGTTGAACCAAGTTATGACAAAATGGGTATAGTAGAGGATATGGGGCTTGGTCACTATATTGGGGGATTTGTAGATAAGTTTGATTGGCAATACCCTAACTATCATCTTTGGTATAAGTATTCCGAGGAAGAGTTATACGAATTGTACTTAAAACTTACGAAATGATAGATATATGAAAAAAATATTTTACAATTATTATCTTAGAACCGCTTTTAGTAAAAATATAGCATTTTCTGCAAGAATACAAAGCCTATTTCAATGGTTTGGAATTGCAATTCATAATCCTTGGCGCGATGAGTGTTGCTGTGACTTTGAATGTTGTGCTCCACATGAGCAAGATTCCGAAAACCATTGTTGGTTACACATTAGCGCAAAAAGTATTCCAATAAGGCGAATAGTTAGATATGAAGAAACTGCTCCGATTGGAACAGTTGGAAGAACATTCGTAAAAAAAACAAAATGGAAATTTGGAAAAAGCGAGTGACTTTGACCAAAAGAAGTTATAGATATAAAATATTAAGAATTTCAAATTGAGGGGATTTGTTATGAAAGCATATACAGATTTGTCACAAAGCAAGATACTTGCTGAGATACTGCCACTTGATAGTGCAGATATGGGATGGAATGTTTTTGTTGATGACACAACAAGGATTCTCCCTATTAATGATTGGGATTGTGTAAAGGATGGTGATGGGGGAGTGAAATTCTATCATGCTTGGAGCGCGTCAGCACTTTTGGAAGTAATTCGTAAAAGTGGTAGATACGAGTTACAGATGTATGAAGGTGGATATTATTTTGAAGCAAATGGATTTATGACTGATTCCTATTTGAATCCTATTGATGCTTGCTACGAAATGATACGCAAACTTAAAGAAAGAGGCTTATTAAATTAAGGCGATATGTTTAGTAGCAATCAGAAATTAGTAATATCGGGCGATTATAATCAATTAAAATCAGCGTTGGAATTTGCGTTAAAGTACGATGGTACAGACCCAAATAAACTCTGTTTCCAAACAACCGAAGACGGAAAGTATTGTTTAGGTTGGTGGGATGGTAAGGGTGAACCTTTTTTGGGTTGGCAGAAATTCCAATTTGATTTTGATATAGATATAGTGTCAAAGATAATAATTCAATTTTTATCGAAACAAAAGCACGAAGAAATGCCCGATTTGGATGGTGACACAGATGATGGGTTTATAATGGAAGCAATTTCTGAAACATTTTCAAATTTCAGAAATGGTATCACAAATCCGTTTTACGGAATTGTCTGTTTTAAGCCTTTTACTTGCTATTATTCTAAATAGAAAGAGCGATGAGACCTATAAATCAAGCCCCACACGACCGCAGTCTTGAGGAAATCGTGGCAAATATCAATAGTGAGTGCCGTTGGTGTTCTGCAAAGGATTGTAGCGTGTGCGTATGGAAATATCGGATGTAAAATAAAGAAAGCAAATATGAAAGTTTGGCTTACAAGGGAAAAAACAAGTACAGAGGACACTATCTTTATGTTCTTCCAAAAGCCTAAAAGGATATATGACTCTTTTTTGGGGAGGTATCGTTGGACTTTTGGGGAATATGGGGGCGGTTTCTATTTGCCATTGTCACCTAAAGAAGTAGGCGATTTTGTTACGATTGAAAACAGCCCATTGGAGGTAGATATTCCTATGCCGTGGGAGCGAACAACCTCAGAATTGGCAGATGTCAATAAGTGCCTATCCGATATAGATTGTGGTGGTAGGAAAAATGACGCGCACCCAAAGGCGTGTATCACAATGGAAGACTTTAGCGAGGGCGAGGGTTTTTTCAAGGTGCATTTGGCTTACTTATCTACGAAACAAGTGTGTCAAGTTGAAGAATTGGTAAAGTCGTGGATAACAAAAGGGAAAGATAATGGAAAAAGGGATTGATGTTTGCGAAATGATAGCAACAAAAGAAGCGTGTGATGCTGTAAGTGGACAAGTTAGCACAACGATAGCGGAAATATTTGGAAAAATCCAAAGGCTGAAGGAAAAGTGCGATGAGGACACTATCAAGCATTGGGATATATCACCAAGGGTATATAACAACACCATTTCCTATAACGGATATATGGTGAATTTAACTATGAGTTCGGCTTTTGATTATGATGAGGATTTTATTCGCGGAATGAAGAAAATGCTGAATGCCGATGAGTGGTATTTCAATTTCAGAAGAAATAATTTGTATTTCCATTTTATCGTAAAGGCATGAAGGTAAAGTTGCTAAGAAAGGTAATAGCGAGGGCGCGTTTCTGTGCGCACATAAACAGCGTAACGACTGAAAGGCTATGGAATGGGAAAGAGCGTGTTGTAGGGGTTAGCGTTGGCTATGGTGTCGCAGATTACAAGCCATATCAAGTGTGGCGTTTCGGAATGACAGAGGAAATGTTTTACCGAAAGGTCAGACAAGTATATTGGAAACTGAATAGGGAAAGTTACAGAAGAAACTACAAGCGATGAAGTGTCCAAAATGTAATGGTAGCGGTTACGTTTCCAACCCAAGGTATTATAGTCGCTCGTCTGTTTGGGCGTGGGAGCATGATATTCCTACACGCTTAAAATGTAGCAACTGTAAGGGTAGTGGTTTTATTATAGGAAATATCGCGGATATAGCAGACCGCTTGAAATGTGCGTCAAATGGCGTAACTATAACACCAAGAGAGGCACGGCAAATGTACGAAGCGATAACAAAATATTAAATATTAAAGAATCATGAAATCAACAGAAGAAAAGGCAAGGGAATATGCCAAAACAGTAGCGCAATACAATAGCGTTGATGAAAAGACAAAGAATCTTATTGAATCCGCTTATTGTAGGGGATATGCAGAGGCGCGTTTTGATATGAAGAAAGGATAAGATAAGAAAGTGGTGTACTTTTTTTTGTTTTATAATTGTTTTTTCCCTCCATCCGAAAGGGTGGAGGGTTTTTAGTATGTGCGTTTGCTAAGTAGGGATTGCAAAATTGGTAAAAGTTTGTATCAGACATAAAATAATTGGTAAAAAATTTGCAAAAGTCAATATTTCTTTGTATCTTTGCAACGTAATTAAGTAACAAAAGTAAAATCAAAACAACAAACAAAATGGCAAAAGAAAGATATAACGTACAGATTAAGGACTTGGTAAAGAATGGCAGATTGTCACGCAAAAGTTCTTATCGTTCGGGTTTTGTTACCGCGAATGGTGAGCGTGGTTCTTTTGAATTGTATTTTTGTAATTACAATATTTATTTTACTGCACGCATTTTCGGTAAGGAAACACCATGTAGGGATTATCGTGTTTCACTCGATACTACATTAAATTCTTTGTTTTTGGATTTGCATGATGCTTAAAAACGAAACAGAATATGGAAAATTCTATAACAATAAAAGGTGTAAAGCACGTTTTGGTAGCAGACACGAAGAAAAAGGAAGGATGCAAACCGTGTTCGTTGAAAGTCGTATGCTATCAAACATCGGATGCACTTTGTTCAATCATATTTTCAGACGAGAATAAACACTTTGAAACAGAAAAGTAGTATGGAGAAAATGTTCAAGGACGCAAAGTTTGGCGATAGATACAAAACCAAGGGTGGGAAATTGGCGGTTTATGTAGAAAATAGAATACCGTTCATACATAAACTTTTGGTAGAACAAGGGATTTCTTGTATTGAAGTGCCTTATATGGATGATGGTACTTGCTGTTGGCAGAAAGCCCCACGCTTTAATATCGTAAAAAAGTTGGATTAGTAATTCTTAAAGGTTTGGCAATATGGCAAAATTAGAAAATATAAAAAACAATATAGTCGATATAGTCAAGGGCATTCTGCAATATAGGGAAAAGGACTTGGATGAGCAAGGTTGGGCACTTGTAAAATGTGCGGAAAAGTTCTTTTTGAAAGGCTGTGAACGCATGGTAGAAGAGTTGGAAAACAACAGACTTGCAAGGTGTGAAAAGGCAAGTGGTGAAGAATTGGCGCGAGAAATGCACTTTGTGTATGATTTCATTGAGGAGCATAACTGCCAACCGACTTTTTCAGATGCTATTGAAACCACGCGAATGCAGATGATAGAGAAGGCTTGCAAGACTTATTGCGACTTGATGTGTGAAAGGGGTATGTGTGGTATGTGTTACCATAAACATGACCATAAGGGGCAAATCAAGAATGATTTCAAGTACAACGAGTGTAACGAGTTGCAACTGATACGAAGGGAAATGGAAACCGATTAAAAAAATAAATAGAAATATTATTATGACAGATAGTGAAATAAGAAAAAGGGCATCTATTATAATGTTGCCTAAATGCTTAGAAGTAGTTAAAGAAGCATTAATACGAGGTGGAAAGATAGAGGCTGAAACCACCGTAATGCAAGCAGTTGCTAAAATGGCGGTAACGTATGCAGATGCTTTGGTGGTAGAACTTTCAAAAACGCAAAAGCATGAAGGCGTATAAAAAAGGGTACACAGACGCAATAAACGATGCTTGCGCTTGGTGGAAGGATTATCTAACCTACCCTAACGAGGTGGAATTGGATAAGGAGATACGGAAACAGATAATAGATTCCTTTATGGAAGCAATGAAACGGAAACAGAATGAAAGAGTACAAGTTTAGGGGATATAGCAAAACTTTGAGCCAATGGCTTTATGGGGCGTTGGTGCATTTGGATGATGGCTACTATATCGTAAGCGAGTCCGATATGGAAAGGGACGGACACCATATAAGACAGACGAGTGATTTTCCTTTGTGGGTGGAATGGGAAACGGTCGGTATGTATGTAGGGTTGCGCGATAAGAACGGCAAAGAAATCTATGGGGGTGATATTGTAAAGACGCAGTTTCACGAAAAGGCGTTTGGCGAGGTAAGGTGGCATCCTAATGGGTATTTCTGTATTGACGAGTCTTTCGGAAAGAAAGATTTGCAGAATGTAGATTGCCTAAGTATAGGGGATTTTATGAATGCAACCATAGATGGGCAAAGGGTGGAAATCGAAATTGTAGGAAATAAATTTGAAAGCAAATGAAAAAGGTAGTATTTTTATTATTGTGTGCAAGTCTGTTGTGTGGCTGTAACCGTAAGTATGTCAGAAAAGCGGTTGTGATAACAACGGATAACGATACGATGGAGTTGTGTGGCGGTACAATCGGTTATGACGGAATTGATTGGAGTGCGACAAGAATGACATTATCCAACGAAAAGAAATGAACTATTGCCGTTACTATGGGCAGATGTTAGACCCACAAATGGAAATTTCAATATGCCTAAGATGCATGGCAAAAATGGGCGTTCTGAAATGTAAGCATAAAACAGAAAAGAAATAGCGTATGGAAAGTATCAAGTTAAGGACAACGGAAAAGCGGAAGGAGTACGGACAGAAAGGCGTTAGTGCTACTGAATGCGAAAGATTTGCCGAGGGATATTACCAAGGCGCGATAGACCAAAAGCAGATTGACATGGAAAAGGCAAAAAATGCCTTTGACGAGTTTATTGACTATTTGCATGAAAGCGGTCGTATCACGTTGGATGAATCAGAAGACCGTGCTATGTGGTATGGCGTGTTTGTGGGATTTTTGAAATAGTAGTATGGCAAAAAGGGATTTGTATATTGAAGGGTATAGAATGGGTTTGTTAAAGGGCAGAAACGAAGCAATGATTGAGTTTCAAAAGCAGAATAACCACCATGACCTACCCTCAAACAAGGCGTTAGATAGGGTGTTTGAACTTTTAGAAGAATACGAAAGGACAAACAGATGTGAAGTCCATTTTAACGAAATGGAAAGGAGAAAGAATTACATAACGACACATTGGAATGGGTAGGTTTTATAAGTACACTATTATCAAGCCACATCCTTTGCAAGTGAATCGTTGGATGGTTTGGATTCCTACTCTTCCATTCATACCTCCCTTCTATGGTACAAAGGCAGAATGTGAGAAAGCAAGGAAAATCGCGGAAAAGAACGCGGAAAAGTATATTAACGAGAACAATGTAAACACACAAAACTATGGAATGGGAAAGTAAGGTTGAAATGTGTAAGTTTCTCAATAATGGGAAATACAAAGAAGCGGTTGAAGTGTTCGCGAAAGCCGAGGTTTGGGATAGCCAAACGATTGATATGTTTGCAAACGGATTTCTAATAACGGAAATAGATTTGCTAAAGCCGTTAAGGGATAGGATTCTGAGCACAAAGGACATAGATATGAGTTGGAGGGCGCAAATAAGGTGGGCATTAATTAAAGAAGAACTTTCATTATGCAAAATGTAGTAATAGAAATAGATGGGGTACGGCATAGGCTGATAAGGGACAATAAGCAGAGTGGCACTTGCGGAAATTGTTCTTTGTATAAAGAGTGCGGTAACAACTTTCTTTGTAAATTGATAGGGGAGAAGAACCGAGTGGATTATTTTGTTCGTGATGAAGAAAGCGTGACAATTCCAAAGGATAGGCATATTCAGTTATTGCAATATGAGGAGGCGTATAAAGATAGATACGGATGGGATAAGCAGTTTCACACACGGAAATCCCCCTAAAGGAAACAAAGGCAATGGAAGTTTAAGGCTTGATGATTTTGTAAAACAATTAAAAGGTTAGAAAGTATGAACATTGAGAAAAAGGCGATAGCAGAATATACAAGTGTGGTGAATGAATGTAGCGCGGTGGGCATTCCGAATGACCATATACCCCCTTATGTAATGGATATTGCAGTACAAATGTATATCCGTGGCGCAAAGGAGCAAAGTTGCGCGGAAAAGACAATACCGATTTCCCCAAAAATCCTTTTGTTAAATGGTTTCAAGGTTTCGGTGACTACGGAAATATGCGAACAGTATGAGTGCTATTTCTGTGACAAAGACGGAAGGCGTGATGGGTGTGTACGTTTGACTTTCTTTGTAGGCAAAGGGTCAAGGATAGTAACAGATATTGAAAAAAGGTGTAAGCATAGGGACGGTTGCAACTATATGCACAACTGCGATATAGAAAGTGTTTACGAACTGAAACACGCTTTGCGTTTGAACGGATGGGATGAATTGGCAGATAATTTCAAAACGGAATAGTTATGAAAAGAAGATACACAACAGAACAACAAAGTGAAAACCTTATCAGATTAGGGGTAGATGTCAGTACGGCAGATATGCGATACACCGTCTTTGACAATAACATTCCTTGGGTGTGGGATGGAAAGGTTTTGGAAAAAGGCGCAATCCCTTGTTGGAGTGAATCTGCATTAATGGCGTTGCTACCGACAACAGACAAACGCGATGAGGACTATGTTTCCGTGGAAAGTCATTGTGACTATCATGAGGTATCTTATATGAATTGTTGGGATGGAAAAAAGAAAGTAACGTCTTCAACGGAATGCCTTTTTGATGCGCTTTACGAAATGGTTTGTTGGAAGTTTGAACGCGAAAAGACACGAAGGGAAATCGTAAAAATAAATTAGTGTGCTATGTTAAAGTTAAGTGTGTGTTTCGCCTTGGTTTTGGGGATATTGTTATTTGTCTTTGGTTGGGGCGGTGCTCTTATGTTCGCTTTGGCTGTAATCCTTGGCGTTTGTAATGGTATGAGGAAAGCAAGAAATGACAAAGAACGAAACGCGGAAAGTCATTGAGGTAATGCAAGCGTATGTCAATGGCGCGGAAATAGAAGAACTTGTAAATTTTAGTACGATGAGGTATGTGGGTGTGGATGAGCCAAATTGGGATTGGGAAAACACCACATACAAGTATCGGATAAAACAGAAATAGATATGATACCAACGGAGTTTAAGAAACAGGTGGAAGACGTAATCAAGAAAAACGTGCAAGAATGTAAGGAAATAATAAAGCGCGTATGTGAACTTGAATACGAAAAAGGGTACAAAGATGCGTATATCCGTGCATTAAAGGAAAGTATTGCCATAATGGATGAAAATGGGTGGCATGAGATTTCGGACGGATTGCCACCGAGGGATGAAGACCCCAAATGTAAAGATTTCAGCGTTCATGTGTTGGTTACAAATGGTTGCAACCAACAAAGGGCGTTTTATGATTTTGCAAGGGGAGAGTGGAATATAGCAGGCTTTTCCGTTGAGGAAAAATACGAAGTGACACATTGGAGAATGTTACCACCATTACCCCCAAAAAAAGCAAAGATTTGATTTTTGTGTTGCAAAGTTTTGTAGGGAGGTTTATATGGAATACAGATTTGAACCGAATAAAGAATTATTCCTAAAGAATAAAAAAGAGAACATTCTAAAATTACTGAAAGAGGATAAGTATTATTTACGGAGATTCTTTCTGTTTGATAATGATTATATGTGGGTAATAGACAAAGTGAATCGGCAAATAAGGGTGTACTTAATAGCAAAATAAATATTTGAACAAAATTGAACATTTTAGTAAAATAAGGGAAATAAAAGTCAAAAGCAATGTTAAGGGCGGTAAAGATACGATTATATCCAAACAAGGAGCAAGCAACAATGATAAGCAAGTTGCTTGGTTGCTACCGTGTTGTCTATAACCAATGCCTTAACAGAAAGATTGAATCATACAAGAATGACGGTAAATCGGAAAACCTTTCTACGCTTGGGCTGTTTGTACATCACGAACTATTGAAGGATGATAATTTCATTTGGCTTAGAGAACAGAATACAAAGGTTCTCAAACAAGCCGTGAAAGATATGTTGTCAGCATACAATAATTTCTTTGAAAAGCATAATGGATTTCCTAAATTCAAGTCAAAGCACGACAACAAGCAAAGTTGCAGATTTGAACTTGGTGCAATATCCAAACGTAACGACTATACAACATATCATCTTTCACTTGCTAATATAAGAAATGTCAAGTTCAGATGTAATGAGAAATATGCTCAGTATTTGCAGAAACATCACGACAATATAAAGCAAGCAACATTAACAAGACTACCATGTGGCGAATATTATTTGTCAATATTGGTTGACGGTGATTTGACGCATAAGGTAAAAGAAACAAAGTCTGCCGTTGGCATAGATTTAGGTATTAAGGACTTTGTGATAACAAGTGACGGAGAAGTATTCAAAAATCTTCATTTTAAGAAGCCTGAGACAAAGAAGATTAAGAGGCTACAATGTCAGTTGGCAAGGAAACGAAAAGGAAGTAACAACAGAAACAAGGCAAGGATAAGGCTTGCAAAAACATATAAGAAGATAAACGATAGGAAGCAATACTATCTCCACGCAGTAAGTAATTCACTCATTGACGAAAACCAAGTCATATGTATGGAAGACTTGAACGTGAAAGGAATGGTTAAAAACCACAACCTTGCTGAAAGTATCTGTGAAATGAATTTTGGCGAGTTTCGTAGGATGCTTGAATACAAGGCACGGTGGTATAACCGAAAGATAGTGTTTGTTGATAGGTTTTACCCATCAAGTAAAACGTGTCATAATTGTGGCTACATCAACAAAAGCCTCACATTAAATGACAGACGATGGGTTTGTTCCCAATGTGGTGAAGTGGTTGAAAGGGACTACAATGCAGCATTGAATATACTTGACGAGGGTTTAAGAATAATAGGGTGCAGTACACCCAAATTTACGCTTGCGGACTATCCGACTATGGATGAACGTGGTTTTACCACCTAAAAAGTAGTGGTAGGTTGAAGCAAGAAGTTAATAACGAACAGATAAGTTTGTTCAAATTTTAATATACTGTGGCGCATTAGTTACACATTACGCGATTTACAAGATTAAAAGATATGGTACAAAATTATGATTCAACAGACGAAAGGTTAAAGCCGTGTCCTTTCTGTGGTGCGACTCCCCAATGGCATAGGATAGGGAACGAATACACCAAGTCGCAGAAGATAGTCGTGAAGTGTCCGAGGTGTAGGGTGCAAAGGACGGATGCCATAATAAACAAGCATGGTTATACGCTTGAATGGTTGGAGGGTATTGCTATCTATAATTGGAACAAAAGACCAAATGACCCTCCTTTGTTAAAAATTACCGACAAATAGAAAAAAGTTGGTAAAAAATTTGCATAATTCAAATAATTTTTGTACTTTTGCAACGTAATTAAGAATGTAACAATAAAAACAAAAGTATGTGCTATGACAAAAGAGGATATAGAAAGGGCTATTGAGGCTTATCGGTGGTCGTGTCCGAATAATTCTGTGCTGAAAAAGCATGATGGCACAAAAGAAGTATATGAGTGCTTTGCTTTGGATTGCCAAAAGCGGAAATATCGTTGCAAGGGTAATATCTGCCCTCGTCTCAGAAAATTCATAAACATACTTAAAGAACCCAAACAATGAAGTCAAGAGAAGGGCAATAGTAGAAAGATAAATTAATTAAAGGAGGTTAAATTATGAAAGCATGGCTTTGCGAAGATAAGGATGGTTCGGTTTGGTTGTCACTAAACAAACCATACAAGGATAAGGAAAACGGCATTTGGACTTATGATGATGCCAATAGGTGCATGATAAGGCTTGATAATGTCGAGCAGTTCCATTTGTCACCTAACATTACCCCAAAGTGGGATAATGAAGAACCGATTGAGGTTGTGTTGCTGATTGACGGAAAGACCAACTTTAAGGCGGTTAAGAACTTTATCATTAATGATGTGGGAGTTTCCAAGGAAATGATAAGGGATATGATTGCCGAGGAGGTCAAGAGACAAGTGGGTGAAATCATTCACGGCACATATTCAAGTAGTCTGCAAAAGATTATGCAAAGTGAAATAAGGCAAAAGGTCGCTTACAACCTTATAAACGAAGAACTTTTGTATAAGAATTTGGATATTAGAATTTCCCTAAAGAATGAAAATGAAAACGTATAATCGAAAGGAAATAAAGAAGCGTGGGCGTATATACGGAAAGCGCGTGTTCAAACTGAAAGACGATGATGCAGTCATGGAGCAGATAGAACGCGCGTATTTGGCGGGATTTGATTATGCGCTCAGTTGGTCGGTTGAACATCGCGCGGAAATGGCAGAAAAGTATCATAAAGAAATGTTTGAAAGACAAAGAAAAAGAATGTATGAAAGTTTCAGAAAGTAAGAAATACAAGTACCCACACGACTTGAAAACTTTCTTGGAAAACAAGAAGGAAAACATTCGTAGGCTTTTAGCGGTACGCACTCTTAGCGGTTATGTCTATGACAATGATTACTTTTTCGCGGTGCATAGACAAATCGGTGAAATAGTATGCTATAAGCATGGCTACTTTGACCCTAATTGCAAGTTGTGGTCGTTAAATTTTTCAATGTCCGAAATAAAAGAATAACAGATACCTAAAATAATACAGAAACAATATGTCAAGAGATGAATTTGAAAAGGTTGTAGTGGAAACCATGAACTTTGTAAGATGTAATCCCAATGCAAGGGGGTTTACAAATAGGGAGATAATGGGTTTCGTGGAAAAGCAATTAGGTGGGTCACTTACGATAGAGGGTGAAAGCCATTTGCAGAAACGTATTCAAAGCAAGGTAAAGTCTATGGGGTTGCATAAGCATACGAACTATAACAGATAGCGGAAATGGAAATGCAAGAAATAAAGTCGTTAATGTTGGGGGATTGGGTAAATGTGTATTCATTCCCAAATGACAACCCAAAAGAAAAGGATTTGTACCCAGCGAGGGTAACATCAATAAGCGTGTTTGACCCTTACGAGAATCCTAACGATATTACGGTGGAGGTTACGTTACCACGAACAAAGGGGATTGCGTCAAGACCTTTTAATACTTGTATTCCGATAAGGCTTACATTTGAAATATTGGTCGCAAACGGATATTTGTTCGATGGGACAACGTATGATTGGTTTAGGGAATGTAACCATAAACTAAAGATATTTGGATTCTGTGCGCCTTTCTTGGTGTTGGGCGGTGTAGAAATAACCTACGTTCACGAACTGCAACACGCTTTGAGGTTGTGCGGTGAGGATGAAGTGGCAGATAATTTCAAGGTAGAATGAAAATAAAGAGATTGAACATAACAGAAGAAGAAAAGAATTTGCTTTTGCGTTTCCTTACAATGGCTTCAACGTATGACCTTACTGTCATGGTCGGTCGTGGTACTACTGCAAAACTTACTCGTTTCTTTATAAATGGTGAATGCGGAAGTGGTAGGGCAAATTCTTTTTCTTTCGGCTTTTGCCATCAAGTAGGTGTTGAACATATCAGACCATTTTTAAGACCTATGTCTTCTATGACCCTTGCGGAAAGAAGAGAGTTTGAAGCGTTAGGGTGGCGAATTGATGTGCTTGAAGATAATGAGCCGTGGGATGCAATCGGTGACATATCGCATATAATGGGTGGATTGGATTGGCTTTTGCGAAAGCATTTTGACTTTATGCGATTGATTGATAAGGGTCTCGCGATTTCAACGGAAAGCAATGTAACAAAAACTTTATCAGAGTTAGGAAAATGACAAAAAAGGAATTGACGCGGTGGATTATAGAGCGTTCTGATGGAATGTTTTATACACCACATTTTGCATTCTCAGAAGATTTGGAATACGCAAAGTTCTTTAAGTTTAGAAGTTTGGCTATGCGTATAGCCAGAATGGTAAGCGAGGGGGAAAAGGTAGAAATAAAGAAAGTGAAAGTTACGGTTGAATTTTAGCGGTTATGGAAAAGAACGTAAGCGAAAAGGGATAAAAAGGGCAAAGAAGTATGGCACGAATAAGTGAAATGGCAACAAAGTATGCAGACGATATGATGAAGGCGTTACCATATCGTTCCGACACTATTTATAGTATGATAAAGGAGGCTTACGAAAAGGGCGCGTCAGATATGAGTGAAAAGTTCTGCGAATGGATAAGCGAGAACAAATCGCGTTTCCGTGGTGGTGAAGTCGCAAAAGCCTTAAAAGAAGAAAAGGGGGTGTAGTGTATGTGTAAGGAGTTGTCTTTGTTCGATGATGTTCCACAGCAGAAGAATGGGGAGCAGAAATATTGTCGCACTTGCTTGTATCGTGCAAGGTTCGCATTGAATGAGTTCAGTCCAAAGGTCGTGCAATGTTGCGAGTTGCTACCAAGCAAAAGAAGCAATAGCGGATTTAAGACTATAAAGGTGACAGATAAGGCGTGTGGCTATTACAAGGATAGGGATAGTTGCGATGTACAGAAAGGATAAGAAGAATGAAAAGAATAAACGGCATAATAAGAAGAATATTGTTTGTGCTTTACTATTGTATCGCATATATGGTATATTTAGAGGTTAAGGTGATTGTGGCGTGCGTGGCGTTGTTAATCTCCGTAGGCGAATGGGTTGTAAATGGTAGTGTGGATTCGCTAAGTTTGTTTGACAAATATAATTCCGTGGCTAAAATGGCAATAACCAAGTTAGGGGAGCGGATATATGATACCGAATAATACTTTTGTTTTGATTTTTTGATTTACACAGTTACATTAATTATTGAATGGGAGGTATTTGCGCGTGAGCGTAGATACCTTTTTTTGTAATGTGTAGATAGCAAAATCCGTAAAAGTTGGTAGCAGACAAAAGAAAGTTGGTAAAAAATTTGCATAGTAGGATAAAAAAGCGTACCTTTGCAAGTGACATAGAGATAATTTTATATTTAGGTTTTAGAATTTTTTTGATGACACTAAAAAATTAATTTAGGCGATAGGGATGTATATTCGTGAGAATGTACATCTTTTTTTTTGTGTCAAAAAGTTGGTAGAAAATTTGCATAAATCAGAAAAAAAACGTACCTTTGTACCAAAGTTATTCTATTTTGTCATTTTATGTTATTTTAGTATGCGTGACACTTTGCGGTTGCGCATATTTTTAATCTGAAAGAATATGGAAGAATTGAAAAGAAAGGACAGCGAGGAAAAGATTTATCGCAAGGGGTACGAGGATGGCTATAAGTTCCGTGGTGAAGAAATGGAAGCCAACCGACTGAAAGCGTGTGATGCCTTGACGGATGAGCAAGCCGAAAGGGAAATCTCGTATGTCACAAAGTTTACCGAAAGGAACAACCGCATACCTACATTCAGCGATTGTATAGAGGAAATGATATTTAGGGCAAAGGATGCATTCTGTTTGACACGTTGCGGAAAAAAGGTAGGGAGGGTATGCGCGGAAGGGGCGTGTAGAGATTATCGTTTTTTTTGCAAGCGGTTGGAAACGCTTTGAAAAAAAGTTGTCAGAAAATTTGCATAATACAAAAAATGTTTGTATCTTTGCAATGGGATTTGAATTTTACTCATGATTTAGGATTTTAGGCGGTTTGGGGTATTTGTGATAAATACCCCTTACTTTTTGAAAGATACTGTTTTTAGTTAATATAAGATATTTCTTTTTTCAGACGTAATTTGGAGTCGAATTGATTAGGTATTATCCGAGAGGATAGTGCCTAATTTTTTTTATCAAAAAAAAGTTGGCAGAAAGTTTGTATGTGTCAGAAAAAAGCAGTACCTTTGCAACCAAGAAAAGGTAGTTATATAATAGTAATTAATCATAGGTTCTTTAATTTACTTTTCTCAGCGGAGAAAAGCGTGGTATATAATTAAAGGAAAGCGGTGTAGTCTGTGAAGATTACATCGTTTTTTTATGCGTAATTGCCATGTTGGGATTACAAAATTGGTAAAAGTTGGTAATTTATCGAAAAAAGTTGGCAAAAAATTTGCAAATATCAGAAAAATGTAGTATCTTTGCATTGTAATTAAAAACAAAGACAAATTTTAGAACTCACGACCGAGAGAATAACAAGGTCATATATAAATATGGTAGATAACAAGGTAAAGCAAGCGTTAATGCAATATGTATGCGAAGGCATAGATAAGGTAAACAGATTCAACGGCTTTGAATCCAACTATGCAAGCAAGAATGTAATGCCTTGTGAGGTTTACGATGTTCTAAAGTTAGGATATAGGATTAAGGACACCAAGATTTTGCTGAATGGCGAGGTGGTTGGTAAGGTTATCCGAAAGTATTCAAGCCGTAAGGTACATCTTACATACAAAGAACTAAAGCCAACATTGGTATTCAACGATTAAAGAAAATACAGAAATCGCAAGGGGAAACGAGGTTTGAAGTCCTACATAGCGGTTTGGGGTGAAAACCAAGCACCTTTGAGCCACGCTTTGCGATTTCTTTACAAAAACAAAAGTATATGGAAAAAAGATGGAGAGCCGTAAAGGGCGGTTTGTATTGGTTCGTATGGGTATATGATTATGTATTCATAAACTACGATTTTGACATATACAGAATTTCTGATACGAAACGATATGAAAAAGGTAATTACTTTCGTACAAAAGAAGAAGCGCAAGAGGTTGCCGATAAGATAGAAGCAATATTTAATAAACAAAACAAAAGATAAGAATATGAATAACAAGAAAATGCGTAAGGCAGACAAGGCACTCGCTGAGGCTTTGGATTTCTGCAAGTCAGTTGCTACAAATGTAAAGAATGCTACAAAGGCGGTTGTATTGCCTACAATAGAGAAGCCAAAGGCAGTTGTAACACCAACGGTTTTCAAGCCAAAGGGTGAGGTGTACGATAACCTTACTATTGTAAAGATGGGAAAGGGTGATTTCCGCGTGGAAGCAGACGGAAAGGTGATTGATAAGCGTTTCAAGTCTGTAACACAAGCAAACGAGTGGTGCGCGTCACATCAGCGTTAGTGTATGGCACACTATAAGATAGTAAGTCGTGATTTCGAGCATATACCTTCAAAATCCGTATATAACTACAATTATTACAGACACAGAAAAACAAGTGATGTGATATTGGAAATATTACACGAAGATGAAGGTTTTGCCGAATATCACAATTTCGGAAAGACCCCTACATTCACAAACGCGGATTTCGCAAATGGTGAATTTTTGGGCTATACGAGAAGTGAAAATGACTACATAGATAGTGTAGCCGAGTTTGAAATTGACACAGAATGGACATGAAGAAAGCGGAAAAGTTGGAAGTCCTAAAGCGCGAACATTTGGGTGAGTTTGTCAAGACACGCAAAGATGTGTTTGACGAACTTTCTAATGAATGTGGTATGTTTTGCTGTTGTGGTCGTTTGGCTACGGGGTTACACCAAACAAGTTGTAGGAAATTTAATGATTGGGTGGATTCGGAAACGATAGAACGCCTTAGTTATTTAATGTAGATATGGAAAAGCAGTCAGACAAACAGAAAAATATCCGTTTGCTTTGTGAAAGGCTATTAGAAGCAATAGCAAGTGCAACAGATGGGATGTCGGTGGGTGAATATGATTGTGGTAAGATATACATACCTTCATTCAAATATATGCCCTCGATTGAATTTGACGAAGTAGATGTTGAAACTATCAAGCAAATGCACCGCGAAGACGGAAACGAAGACGCGGGTACTTTGTTGGATTGGTTTGAAGATGCAGAAGAAGAAGAAAATGAATAGAACGATAGAATTTCGCGGAAAGACGATATTTGATAGTCTAAAGCGATGGGATGGTGGCTATGATGTTCCGAGCGGTACTTTCGTGTATGGTAGCCTTGTTAAGAATAAGATGGGCGGTGATATGATACACGTTAGCGGATATACAGCCAATGGCGAGGGGTTTGACTTGATACACCTCGTAGATTCAGACACGGTGGGGCAGTTCACAGGGTTGTGCGATAAGAACAAAAGAAAAATCTTTGAAGGGGATATTGTAAGGATTTCAATGGGTCAGAAAAAACCTTTGTGTGGAACGGAATGGGAGGAAAATTACGAAGATTTGGAGGTTCAGTTCAAAGGCGGTGCGTTTAATATTTCAGAATACCAACATTGTACCGATTCGTTGGAAGTGATAGGTACGAAATACGATAGTGTATGCTAAAGTTAGCAAAACAGAATGCGAGGGAAAAATACCCTATTATCGGTGCAGATGCAGAAGTGGATATAAACACCACTTTGATGGATTTGCAGATAAAGAAACGTGAAGCCTATGTGCAAGGGTACGAAAAGTGTGCAAAGGACGCAATGGAAAAGGCACTTAAAGCGCATTGTTTGGCTGAATGCCCAATAATTGATAGAATTGCCGAATGTGCGGAAAGGGGGACGTGCGCAAGTTATAGGGCGTTCAAGGAAAAATTAGAGGCGTTGATATGGATAAGATAACAAGAAAGGATATGAATGTTCCTATCAAGGATAGGGCAGAAAGCGAAAAGTACAACGTGGCACTTGCAGACAGTTCACAAGACTATGGGGTTTCGTCTGTGTTGGAAGCCTACAAGAAAGGTGCGCAAGACCAAGAAAAGATAGATAAATGGAAAGCGCAAGAGGCTTTCTGTAAGGTAGTATGTCCATTCAGTCAATGCGAGGTTGCATTGTGCGAAAAGGTAGATAAATTCATAAAACAATTAGGAGGTTGGTAAAATGGCAGTAGCATATTTAATTTTGGGTGTTATGAGCGGTATGATTGCCGTTCTCGTAGGCATACTTATAGGATATAGGTGTGGGTATGATTCCGCGATGAAGGACGCACAAAGACGATATGAAAAATTGGAAGCGGAAAGATGTGCGGATAATAGGGGATAGTTGTGCATTAGACTTTGGGGGGATTCAAAATGTTATTCAAGGCGATAGAAAGCGGAAAAGAACACAGAAAGCCATACGCTAACAAAGGGTCAAGGCGTAGCGGTTTGTATTGTCTGTGCGATTTTAGCCATAGTTCTAAAACGTGGCAAGACCCTTGGTTTAGGGATAATAGACTTTTTGCAAATCGCAAAAGGGAGGTTAGTGCGTATTATGATATGCGTGATTCCGTAGGCTTTTCAAAATCAAGTTTCAGAATAAAGTAGGCATGAACGTATTAAGAAGATTTCTGTTGTCATTGTACTACATTGTGGGGTTTCCCTTAATGTGCGTATGTTCCTTTATGGGGGTGGTAACGCGCCCTTTGACCCTTTATATAAGTTGGTTGGCATTCGGTAGGTGTGACAGATTCAAAATATATGAAGACGTGATATTCGTTTACGCTTCTATTGCAGAATACATAAAGCCGAAAGAAAGGAACGAAAGCGATTTCTACACAAAACGGCTGAAGGAGTTGTGTGAAAGCCATCCGCAATATCCATTAGAGGTGCGCTTGTTTAATAGGAATGGGTGTATGGGTGGGTATTCTGTTGTAAACTATTGGTTGGATAACTTTAATAAGAGGATAGTGTTGATGGGAGAAGAAAAACATTAAAAGGGGTGGTGCTTTTGCATTATCCCTTTATTTTGCTATCTACACATTACAAAATTGGTAAAAGTTGGTATTTTTATGAAAAAAGTTGGCAAAAAATTTGCAAAGTTCAAAAAATATTCGTACCTTTGCATTGTGATTAAGAAACAAAGGTATTAAACAAATAAAACTCACGACCGAGAGAATAACAAGGTCACAAAGAATATGAAATCAATCAAGAGCACTTTAAGAAACTACCTTTCTTGGTATTGTGGCGTAGAAAGCGACAACGAGATAGTTGAAGAAATCCAAATGTACGGTTTTTGGGATTTTTGGGGTATCTCAGTAGAAAAGTTGGTTTCACTTTTGAATGAAGAGGTTGAAATCGTTATTACTGATAATTACGATATGGACGGTAGCCATGAGGTTATCATCAAGGGTAACGGCTTCGAGTTCGTTTTATCAGAAATGGTTGAGGCTTTCAGTAATGAAGAAATCTAATTAGAACCCACGGTCAAGGGGATATAAAGACCACAGAAGTTATGACAAGACAAGAACACAAGGCAATGATGCTTGGAAAGATTTATACAAGTCTTTGTGTAGCAAGTGCCAAAACGGTGGCACATAGCGATTTGGCAGAATTGCGTAAAAAGATAGATAGTCTTTGTGAAGAGGTTGCAAAGATGATAGAAGATGAAGAAAATAAACTAAACAAATGAGTAAAACGGACAAATCAAGAATATATGCAGTTCTTAGCAAAAAGAAGAAAGTCATATACGCTGTGAATAAAACCGAACTGCAAGCGTACCAAATCGCGGAAAGACTGATAAAAGAAAAAGTCTGCGATGATGCAAGTGTGCTTTGCAATAGTTCAAATCAACTTATGCAAAAGCGTTATGATAAGTATGTTTCTTGTAATGAAAAGTAGGCGTTATGGAAAGAATGAGAACTATCATAAATACAAGTCGTTATAATACGCGCACTTACAAAGAAGTAAAAGAAGTGCCTCACGGCTATTCTGTGTGGGGGATAGGACGCGAAAATTTCCAACATCCTAAATGTGTCCCACTATGTCAAGAAGGGGAGTTGAAGTATCATGTCAATACTGAAACTTTGAAGTTTATCGAAGTCGAAAGTGAAGAAATCGCGTTAAGACTTTTGGATGAAGCCGTTAGGCGCGGTTGCAATCGTAAAAAGTTTTACAAAATCATAAAGGAGGGTAAAGCATGAATATAAGAAAGTTAAAGCACACAGAACTTGCTTATGGAAACATGGTAGGGTATGAAGAAAGGGGCAAAGTAAAGCCTTACGAGGTACTTTACGCGAACCATAAGGATGTGCATTTGATGTGTTCACGCATACCTTTGTATTTGGCTATGCCAATACCTTTGAAGCCGAAACACCTTTTGGATAACGGCTTTATTGCAGTATGTGAAAACATATATGTGTACTATGAAGACAGTAATCAGTCTGCGATAACGGTCAGATACGGAAAGGATAAGAACAACGACCATTACTTGTTTACGTTGTCTATCATAGCGGAAAGCAAGTCTTTGGTAATGCAAATGAGTTATGTGCATGAGTTTCAGAATGCAATAAGGCTTTTGGGATTCAACAAGTTATTAAACAACCTAAAAATAAAAGAAGTATGAAGGTAAAAGCATACATAGCAAGGGACAAAGGTGGCGGTGTCTATCTTTACCACAAACGCCCTAAAAAGATGGCGATTGGTTGGTTTTCGGTAGAAAACGACTTTACAGAACTGCAAGGGGAGTTTCTGCCAAAGGGGATAAATCCGCAATGGGATGATAAAAAGCCTATTGCAATAGAAATGGACATCAAGGTGTTGGAAAAATGATAAAAGGACTTAGGGGATATAGGACGAGGGTACACACAATTCAAGAGGGTTGGGATTTGTGTTGTGCGATAATGTCAAAGGGACATGAAGGTGTTCAAAATGATAGCAGTCGTTATAACGATTTGTGTTTGAAATTCGCTTTTCGTCAAAAGGGTTATTGTTGGGTTGGTGTCTTTGGCAATAAAAAGACCTACAAGAACGGTAGTGGTTATTTGCGTATTATCAATGTGCATGATAAGGTAGGCAGAAAGAACCTAAAGGATGTCGGAAAGTCAAAATTCGCTGAAATTTTAGGCTTGGATATACGCAAAAGGGATTTGCCACGAAGTTTAAGAAACCTTAGTTTTTAACTTGTAATACTTTAGAAATATGACAGAAGTAAAAAAGAACGACTTTATGAGAGCCGTATATTATCATAGGTTGGATATAAGACCTTCAAGTGGGGTTGCAAAGGAGGGTTGTACGACCGAGTTCACACTTGGTACAGACCTTGTTTGTAGGGTTGTGACAATAACCGATTATGCAAATGGTGATAAGGTTACAACACACGTTTCTGATTGGTTTAAGAAGAAATACATGGACACAACGCCTAACGTGGCATACAGATGCAAAACGTGTGCTTTGCGCCATGATTGTAAAATCATACGCACGGACACAGATGAATTTTGTAACCTATGGAGGGGGGATGAGATATGCTCAAAAGCAATGCAAAAGAAATAAAGAAGCGTGGGCGTAACTACGGAAAGCGTGCGTTTGGACTGAATGAAAACGACTTTATATCGTTGGAATGGATTGAACGCGCGTATTTAGCAGGGTATAAACACGCTATGGAAGTAGTTTTGAAGCAGAAACAAGAGAATGTCTGTGAAAATGGGTATATGAAAGGGATAAAGGTTTTCAAAACGATTTTCGATTAAGAAAGGGGGATAAAATGAAAAAGTTAGTATTAAGTAGCGGTCAAGCGGATTTGTTGTTTACCATGCTATGCGCACAAGCAAGCGAGACAGACCCTTTTGTGATGGAAGAAAGGCTAAAGGAAAAGGGTATTGTAAAACAACCATCCACACTATAACAATAAACGTAAAATCAGTTATGAACTACAAGAATCTAAAAACGGACAAAGAACGCTTGAAGGCAATGTCGGAAGTGCCTTATACTGATTGGCATATAATTTCTGATTGGGCGAAAGAAGCGGAGAATGAGGAAAACAAAAAGCGTTTCCTTGATTATGCCAAAATGCTTTATCATGAAGAAGAGGCAAGTATTGGCGAATTGTAGGGGGTAAGCGGAACAAAGACCATGCCTTTATGTGGGGCGTGGTTTTTTGTTATCCCAAGAGTGCTGTTTTGCTATCTACACATTATAAAATTAAAGAAATACCAACAAATTACAAATAAAGTTGGCAAAAAACTTGCAAAATACAAAATTTATTTGTACCTTTGCATTGTAAAAAGAAATGACAAATAATAATCAGAACTCACGACTAAGAGGATAAAAAAGTCATATCCATTATGGATAATGAAAGAATAAAACAAGAGGCAGAGCAACACCTTTGGATAGAAAAGGTAAAGTCTTTATGCAGATTATACGACTTTTGGTATATTGAAAGGTCACGCAAGGGGGAAAAGACAATGCTTGGAAAGCCTTATTGTGGGCATTACTTTTACTTTATTCAGTATATGGATAAAGTCTTTGTAGAGTCGCACGTTGGCTCATCTTATAGGATGGATGAGTATCGGTCGGTAAAATGCCCAATAGAAAACAAGAATGATTTGGTTAGATTGTTTGCGTTTTTTGGGTTGGACGAGTTAATGGTATATTGTAGGGACTTGAAATGAATATGAAGCAAGAAAAGATATTGTTGGCAGTCGTGCTAAGTGTGTTAATGCTTGGTATCGCTTACGTTGCATACGATGGTTTGCGCGGTTTCCATACCGAGGTGTATGACGGACACGAATATGTGTTTTACGGAAACAAGCCTTTCGAGCACAAAATCGACTGCAAGAAATGTTTAGACAAATTCGATTAGGATATGGCAAAGAAAGTAGAAATAGAAGGCATAGAAGCAGTTAGGAAGTATCTGAAAGAGCAATATTTTTCGGATGAGCCTAATTTTGAAGAGATATTTGACCGCTCACTTGAAAATGATGCTTATCCTTTTTTGACACGGAAAGTAACGGTAAGCAAAGACTTGGATATGGATGAGATTGTAGGGGTGTCAGTAGCCGATGCAATCAAGTATCTTTCAACTTTGCCAAAGGATTTGACCATTTGTTATAATAACTCGAATGGTTTGTGCACAGAAAGGGAGGTGATGGAAGATACTCCACAAAAGGCTTTGCGTCTATATCGTTTGATAGGCGAAGAAGTAAGGCGTTATCATCAAGACGAAAGGGAGTTAGCGGAAAAGGAAATGCAGTTAAAGAAACTGCAAAATGAAATCGGTACGCTAAAGAAGAAAATCAAGAAAAATTAGCGTATGGAAAAAGGCAAAGGGGAAAGCCGTTGCTTTGATTGTAGGCACTTGCAAGAATCACAGATTAAGGGTGTCTATGGTTGTAGGCGTAACGTGTTTGTCGGTGCAACGGTGTTGGATATAAACACGTTTGCGCAATGTAAGAAGTTTTCGGAAAAGTAGAATATTAAACGGAAAGAACGTGGAAAAGATTAGTTATGTAAAGGCGAGAGAGTTGTCTGTTGGTAATTGGGTAATGGACGCACGCGAGGGTAGTTATGTCAAAATCGAAAGCGTGGGCACAAGCGATTACAACAGAAGTAACAAGAAATATGGTTATCCTACAAAGACGGATGACGATAACGATAGATATGCGCAAGTATATAACCCAATACAAAAATGTTCCTATAAGGTGCATTTGGGTGACTTGAAGCCTATTGCGCTGAAAACTGAAATGCTAAGAATAAATCAGTTTGAGCAATGTGCAACTGCGGTATGTGGTTATTTCTTTGCGCCCGTTTTCGATGGTAGGGACGTATTGTTTCATATAAGCGAGGACAGTTACGAAGATACCTTTCATGTCGAGGTGTTCACAGACCACAACGATAATAACTATGTATTGTTTAATGTCTGTTATGTCCATGAGTTGCAGAATGCACTAAGGCAATGCGGATGGGGATTTAGCGCGGACAGATTTAGGTTTGACCTCGATAATATCTAAAAAGTTGGTAATAAGTTTGCATATTACGGAAATATTTCGTATATTTGCAAAAAATAAGGGCAAATAAAAGTTTAAGGAAATGGGAAAGTTAGGATTAAAGGATGTCATAAGGGCGGCAGGGAGTTTATTCGCTTCACTAAGTGTTAGCGAGCCTTCGGTTGTACCCTCTTTTGTGGAAAAACCAAAACCACAACAAAGTCGCGAAGAAAAGCGTAAGTGCAAGTCTTGTAAGAAATTCGATGGTTGCAAGGCAAATCGCCACATACGACCAAACGATATTGCTTGCAATGACTATGTGAAGCGTAAGAAAAGAAAGGGGTAAGGTATGGCTATGCTTGGAAACCGCGAACCTATTACGTTTGAATTACATCGTGTGCCGTGGGATTTGGTTAGGGTTCATCCATATTTGTTTGTAGATAGCACGCCCAAGAACTACGGCATGAAGACAATGGGCAAGAAAAAGAAAAGAAGACGTTCCTAAAATGGGATGTTGGGGGAAAACTTTGGATTGGGAAATTCAAATAGAAAGGAAATAGAAAATATTATGAAGATGAAGAATAAGAAAAAGGATAACGTGCGATTGACAGATAAGAATAAAGAGTTTATCAAGGCGCACATTGAGGATATGACACAAGCGGAAATTGCGCGAAAGTTAGGTTGTCATATCTCAACGGTTATATACTATGTAAAAAAGTATTCGTTGAAGAAGAAATCGGGTCAAGGTTGCAAATGGAATCTTGCAAACGCGCAGATATTCAAGGCTATGTATAGCGGTGGCGCGTCTATGGAAGAAATCGCAAAGCATTTTGATATAAGCCTTAATAGCATACAAAGCGCACGAAAGCGAATTATGCAGTTGCACGGCTTGGAAATCAAGCGTAAACCGAAAGACCATTACGCGATAGCATATTAAACCGAAAAGCAATGATAAAATTCACGATTGAGATAAAAACGCCCAAAGACTACATAAAGGCGTTCAAGGATTGGGTGCGACAGCCACGAAAGGATAACGCAAAGGAATATGTGGTTTTCTTGGATGGGGTTGCACAAGGTCAGATAATGACCGAATTTGAAAAGTATTCTAAAGAGTCAGAAGAAAGCAAGGAACAAATGATAAAAGACCTTGCGGATATTGCTTGCAAATGTATTGCAGAAGCAACGAAAGAAACAGAGCACCTAATAAACAAGACCGCACGCCTTCTTTAATGGGGGCGTGTTTCTTTTTTGTGCCGATTTTACACCTTATATATATACAAATAAGGCAGACAGAAAAACACCCCAAAAGTGCCGTTTTTGCCATGTGGGGATGGCAAAATTGGTATGTTTACCAACTATACCAAGAAAAAACCAAGAAAATACAAAAAAATATTGAAAAAAGTTGGCAAAAAACTTGCAAATATCAGAAAAAAGTAGTACCTTTGCAGTGTAATAATTAAGAAACAAACAATTTAGAACTCACGACCAAGAGAATAACAAGGTCACAAAGAATATGAAGCAGAAGTTAGTTACAAAGCAGGTTGAGAAGGATTTGTTGAAAGCACCTCTTTATTCAACAGACGGACAGAAGGACAAGAAGGTGATTGTTAAGTTCTTCACCCCTTGGTCAAGTTGGACTTGGTACGTTTTCGAGGCTGAGAAAATGGAGAACGGTGATTGGACTTTCTTCGGTATGGTTGAGAACGAGATGGGTAGCGAAATGGGTTATTTCACCCTATCAGAGTTGCAGTCTATCAAAGGCTCATTCGGACTTTCAGTAGAGCGTGACATCTACGTTAGAAACGAGCCTTACAAGAAGGGTTTGTAATAGTCACTTAATCATTCACTTTAAGCCCTCGACACCACGGTAAAGTCATTTTCTTATGCAAGGTAGCGTTATATATTGTCAGTTTGCGAATATCGAAGATGTCACAAGTTCAGAAAGCGAAAATGTGGCGGTGGTGATAATCTTGCAAGACGGAAAGAAGCCGAAAGCAGATATGACCAAACATCTTATTGTCTATGACATGACAGATATTGACAATATGGATGAAGCCGTGGCGCGTAACGTGTACGAACTCACTTTAGGCTGTGGGTATAGGTACAAGTTAGTAAAGAAAATCGCCAACGTGTATTTTTACAAGTGAGTATCATGTTTTATTTCATAAGTTTTTTTGATTACGAAAGGGGAAACAAGGGGTGGGGTAACACCCATCCCACTTTTCAGAAAACGAAGTTAAACAGATAGAACCCACGACCAAGGGCAAAAAAAGGTTGCAATATTATGGTACATCTAAATAAGACTTTCAAGGAGGGCACAATAAAGGTTTACAAGACCCTAAAGCAGAAATACCCTAACCACTTAGTCATTATATCGCTTGCAGATTCGTATAGGGTTTGTGACGAAGATTTGGAAGTATTCAAGAAATGGATGTGTTACCTTATTGATTGCGAAACACGCCACGAGGGACACAAAATCGGAAGGGTAGGAGTTATGTGGAATGACAACTTTGATACTTTGGTAAACTATGCCAAAATGAATGTCGTTATCTACGATGCAGAAAAAAAGATTGTCACCACTATGGAAAAATTGGAAATATAAGGTACTTTTTCTTTTAGGCATTAAGATTGATTTCAGAACCAAGGAGGGCGGTGCAGACCGTCCTTTTTGCGTCTGTGGGGTATAGGAACGTAGTGGGGGTGTTGTGTTTTGTCATCCCTACATTACAAAAGTGAAAAAAGTTGGTATTTGGCTGAAAAAAGTTGGTAAAAAATTTGCATAATTCAAGAAAAAGTCGTACCTTTGCATTGTAAAAAGAAAGAAATAATAAAAATTAGAACTCACGACCGAGAGGATAACAAGGTCACAAAGATTATGTATAAAATCGTTATTTTCAACACTTACAGAATGTCAAGCAGTTACAAGTCTTTCAAGTCTGAGGCAGAGGCTAACGCTTGGTTTGAAAAGCGTAGGGAAAGCGATAAGAAGAAGTACGGCATCCAATGGTTAGAACACTTAAAGGATATGAATTATGAGTATAATTTAGGTATGGCAAAAGTTGCTGTTCAGAAGTTGTATGTTCGTCCTCGCAAGGCAGAAGGAGAAGCCATTTTAAGATACAATTAAATCTGATTAGGTTTGGGGGGGCGGTGCTTTACGGCATCGCTTTCTTTTAGTAGTTACAGAATGAAAGATAATACAAATTACATTACAAAGCATTACCTTGGTGGGTATAATGGGAATAAGCCGAAACTTGTATATCATTTAGAAACGCCATTGGGCGGTCACGAATACGCGAGTGGAAGTTTGGCAGACATTTACAACTATGCAAAGAGTAAAGGTATAAGGAAAAAGCACATCAAGGCTTTAATCTAAAGAAAAGGGAAAGGTATGGGAAATTGGGAAATCGTTAGTGTTGATTGGCTAAAAGACAAAGAGGTGGTATTTGTCACGGATTGCCGTAATGTTTACCGTGCTGATTGTCGGATATTGGTAAACACACATTTAAGCGGTGGCTATAATGATTTGAAAATCATTCACAAGGTGAGCGGATTGCCGATAAAGGAAAACGAAATGTATTTGATTAATCCGAACTCGCCAACATTCTTTTCACACATAGCCGAAATCGTGGGGCGTTCCCTAAAGGAAAACGCATTGCCTACGTTAGCGGAGAGTGTACGTTACCTAAATATAAGGTTTGGGGGTAGATACGAGTTGGGGGTGTTAAAGAGCGTGATAACGAACCTTATCAATCATAGTAACTGCAATATCGAAGGACATTCCTATATAATTTGCAAAGAGGATGGGCAGTCGGTTGTAAAGTTTCAGTATTAACAAAAAATGTAAAATATGGAAAATTCAGTTAAGTTCACAGACCTTGCAAGCACGGAGTTAAAGGTTGGTGATGTAGTCGTGACAAAAAATCGCTTTGCGTTAAAAATGGGTAGGGTGAAATCCTTTACCAAGAAAATGGTAATAGTGGATTTCGGCACGGATTCCGCATTGCTTTATCCGTGGCGTATGGCAAAGACGGAAAACCAATCAATCACAGAACCGATAGAAGGCACAGACCTTTCAAACGCAAAACTGAAAGTCGGTGACAAAGTAGCGGTGTATTACGAGCAGTTGCTAAGAATCGGCTGTGTCGTTGGCTTCACGAAAAAGCAAGTGAAAGTCACTTTCGATTTTGGGGCAGTAGGGATATGTTTACAGACCGCTAACCTACCTTATAAGAAAATGGCAAAGGTAGAAAACCAAAACATAGGACTTAAAGACTATTACGACAACATAAAAAGAAGTCTGTAATATATATAAGGTGCTCACAAGGTTTGTGGGCATCTTTTTTGCTATTTATGGGGGTGAAATGTTAAAATTTCAACAAAAGCAGAAAAAAGTTGGTGAAAAATTTGCATATTTCAAGAAAAAGCAGTACCTTTGCATTGTAATTAAGAAACAAAGTTAATTTAGAACTCACGACCGAGAGAATAACAAGGTCACAAAGAATATGAAATCAATCAAGAGCACTTTCAGAAACTACCTTTCTTGGTTGTGTGGTGTAAGTGAAGAAAACGAGATAATCGAAGAAACACAAATGAGTGGTTTTTGGGATTTTTGGGGTATCTCTGTTGAAAAGTTAGTTTCACTTTTAGACGAAGAGGTAGAAATCGTTGATACTGATAAGTACGACATGAGCGGTTGCCATGAGGTGATTATCAAGGGTAATGGCTTTGAATACAAATTAACTTGTATGACTGAGGCTTTCAGCGATGAAGAAATCTAATTAGAACCCACGGTCAAGGGGATAAAAAGACCATAAAAGATATGAATATCGGCAATAATTATTCAGTAGTAGAATTTCTTTGCGAGAATGGTGAAATGCTTAAAGACTATGTAATCGCAGAAGGTTTGACATTAGATGAGGCTATTGCTGAGATTGATTGTCAGCATAAGCAGATAAGGCGTTTTAATGGTCATCGTGGGGGTGGCGAAGTCCATGATGAGAAACTCCTTGGTGGTTGGTTTTGTCAAGGCTTTTGGTCAGAAACCGAAAGGGACAACATCATCGGTGTTTATCTGAAGGAGAAATCTTTCGGTGTAAGCAGAAGGGTAGAGAAAATGATTGAACACGCCCTCGAATGTTCAAAAAAACTTTAATTTAGACCACACGACCAAGTGGATAACAAGGTCACAAAAGATATGGTAAAGGCTTATTCAGTACACGAAAATTGCTTTAACGCTGATTTCTCAAAGGAAGGGTCAGTATGCGCTATTAACAAGCGTTATGCAGTAGCAGAAGCGCAAAAAATGGGTTTGAAAATCAAGAAAGAAGAAAACCGCTACATCTTCTTTGATAAGAATGATGTTTGCATGGGTTCGGTTTCTACCTATCCAAGCAACAACTTGAAGTTTTTCGCAACTTTCAAGGTTGAAAATGGATATGACAACGGTTTCTATCCTACCTTTGCACTTGCTTTCGGTCATGCAGTCGGAAAGATTTAACATACTCATTAAATTAATTGTTTAGGTTTATTTAGAAAAGGTGTTTGTCGGTATGATAAGCACCTTTTTGCTATCTATGGATGGCAGAAAGGGGAAATATGTACGTTCCTATAAGTGGGGTTGAAAAAAGTTAGTAAAAAGTTTGCATATATCAGAATTTTATAGTATCTTTGTATTGTAATTAAGAAAGTAGAAAGAAAGGAGTAATAATGAAAGACTTTGCAAAAGAATGGAGTGAAGCGGTTGTCAAAATGGCAAACACCCCCATCTATCCGTATTATGTAGCATTCTATAACGCATATAATCGCGTTTGTGATATGTCATTAAAGACATTTGCAACTATCGAAGAGGCAAATGACTTTGGAAAGGCACACTTAGGCGATTATCCCGATTTTAAGAAATTCAAGGTTGAGAAAAGGGGTTTTATCTATATCCCTTTAAGTATGAAAGATTTAAGATTTGAGGGATATAAAGAAGGACAGTTCTTTAGTCTGAGCGGTGAAGTGGTGGGGAGGTACTACGATAAAATTTGAAAAAAAGTTGGTAAAAAATTTGCATATATCAGATTTTTTTTGTACCTTTGCATCGTAATTAAGAAACAAACATTAGAACTCACGGCTGAGAGGATAACAAAGCCACGGCAATATGTTATACATAACGTACTACACAAAGGCAAAGGATAGAGATAACGCTATCGAAGTGATATGCAAGTATATCAACAATCGTACTGAGTATAAAGGTAAGATTGCGCCTATCAGTAGCGAGAAAGATATGTTTCGCGTTGAATTGCATATAAGGACATGGGATGAGGTTGTGTCTATGACAAAGGCTTTAGAAAAGACTTGTAAGCGTAACGGCATAGAAAAACTTGTTACCTTGGAGGTCAAATTCAATATGTAGGTCGATAAAACCAAGTGGCACATAAACAAACTAATAACAAGCAAATCAAAATATGGAAGTAGAAAAAAGAAAATATGCAATAGCGGAGGTGACTTTTGAAAAGGGCGTAAAGACCAAGTTAGAGTTACGCGCTAAAGAATTGCGTGAATCAGTCGCGCGAAACTTGATTAAGGCGATTGCAGACGAAAAGAAGGATTATCTGTGTGTGTTTAGGTGGTACAATGAAGTCAAGCAGATAGAAGGCTGTTATATGGCTGTTGGCAGTCAAAAGGTTGTCGGCTATTACGTTTGTGTCGGCAATACAACAGAATCGCTGTGCATTTCAAATCCCACCGTTGAAATATTAGAGCATGGGCGTATGTTGTCGAGTGAAGTAGAACCGAATATAGGAGAAGTTCCCTTTGACTTGCAAGAATCCGTATCGGAGTTGTATGCGATGAGATTTATGGGTAGGCTAAAGATAAGGGAAATATGCGAAAAGTACCTTGATTCTATTGATGACATACAAGTGGGTGACATCATTAGTGGCTACGAATTGGGTACGAAAAGAACGATAAAGGTAACAAAGAAAAGGCACTATCATTTAACAGATGGCGCGTTTGGTGAAACCTTTGGCACAATTTTGGGGGATTTTGGATGGGATTATGTTGGTGTTGCAATTACCCCAAAGGGTAAGGAGTCAAAGGCAAAGTGCAATAAGTGTAGCCTAAGCCAAAACCACGTTGAAACGCTTAATGGAAACCTTTATAACAATAAGGTAAACGAGAGTTTCTTAAAGTTGCTTGAAAAAATGTATGATAGGCTCAAATGAATAGAAACGTATTGATAAACGCCCAAATGGGTGATAAGTTGCTTTTCAAGAATGGTCAGATGGGTGTATTCGTGGAAGGCTCAAATGGCGAATACGAAATATTGCGACCATACGATATTATACCATTTCCCTATAACTGCATGGGTGAGCCAAAGGATGGGGACATGGATTGGGAGGTGGTTTCCACATATCGGAAAATACCACAAGACAAATTGAAAGAAAAGGCAGTAACCTATTTGCGCGAAATGTACGGACTGAATGAGGGTGAAGACTTGGATTTTCAGTCTGTTGTAGGGGTTTTCTGTGATGCTTTTCAGAAAGGATTTAACTTTAAGGGCAAATGATTACAAGTGTAGAAATAAAGGACAACACGCAAACACCTTACGGCTATATGCGAAACTTGGAAGCATTGGCAAATGGTAAGGTTTACACGTTCAAAAAGGGCGTAAACGTGATAGTCGGAAAGAATGGATGCGGAAAGACAACGCTACTGAAAAGTATTTATGACTTTTGTCTTTGCCGTGATAGCATAGGCTCGAAAGCACCGAGAAAGGCTTTAGACATGATTCACTTTTTCCCTATATCGCTAACAGAAAACAACACCCTACTTGATGGCGTTAAGGTTAAGGCTGATTATTTGGGTAAGGTGTATCGTTTGATGTGCGAAAGCGAACTGAAGGACAGCAACGTATCTGACAATATAGAGAATGTTGTGCTAAGTATGGATTTATCGGCTTCGTCAACGGGCGAGAAAATGATTAATGCCGTGGATTTCATGCTTGGTGAGTTGTTTAACGAGAAGAAAAGCCATAAGTTCCCTATTGAAAAGTTGGCAGAAATGAGAAATGATGCTAACACAACGTGGAAAGAAAGGATTAAGAACCTTTTGGGGTACTATAAGGAAAATCGTATAGAAGTGACTGATGCGGATTTCGAGTTTACGGCACTATTGGATGAACCCGACCGTAACCTTGACTTTGAAAACATTCAGTCAATCTATAACATTTTGCGTAAGCACAAGAAAGGGTTGCAGATAATCGCGGTAATACATAACCCTATACTCATATACAAGTTAAGCAAGTGCAAGGGCGTGAACTTTGTAGAAATGACTGAGGGGTATGTGCAAGGTATCTGTGACTTTGTAGAAAAGTGACTCTCTTATATCATGTTTTAGTAACTATATTCATATTTTGGTTAAGGTGGCATAACCCGTGATGGGCGTGTGTCACCTTTTTTATGTATCAGATTGCAAAGTAGGGTTAGCAAAATCGGCAAAGGAACATAACAAGCAAACAAAAGCAAAAGAAAAGCAATAAAACAATGGTAAAAAGTTGGTAGAAAATTTGCATAGTTCAAGAAAAATGCGTACCTTTGCACTAACAAATCAAATAACGATTAAGATGTATGGATGGAAAGAAAATAAACATCCTTGATACAGAAGCAAAGAAGAACCTTTTGGAGTTGTTCTTGCAATGTATTGACAAAAAGGAAAGTGCGTATATCGTCATTGAAGTGGATAAGGATTACCCCAACAAAGCCGAGGGAGACCTTGCTTACAAGGTGTACTTTTCAGAGGGCGGTAAGCCATTCAAGGATGGTATCAAAGTAAAGATTAAATCAACGCTTGGCGATTATCAGTCGGAGCACAAGTCTTACTATGACGCATTGGTGGAAATCTACCGAAAGGTTTACGAACACCACAGTATTCACATGGATTTCTTGTAACATTCTATTTTGTGTTCAAATAGTAAGGTGTGGCGGTCAGTAGGTAAATAAATCCGAGTTGTAGGTTTGACCAAAGCACCTTACAAACGGCTGTGTAGTTCAATGGATAGAACGACTCTCTCCTAAAGAGTAAATCTCAGTTCGATTCTGAGCGTAGTCACAATGTTTTCATATTCTTTTGATTCTTAGCAAAGTTGTGATGATAGGGGCGCGTATGCCTATGGTGTGCGCGTCCTTTCTCTTCACAAAAAAGTTGGTAAAACATTTGCATATATCCGAAATGTTTTGTATCTTTGCACCGCAACAAACATTTACGGATAATAAAAAGGCATTTTCTATATAAAATCTATTTATAGACGTGTGCTTTCTTGATGTGTAAAACATTCTATTCGTAGATGTTTGTTGCAAAACACAGAAAGGGGCGCACGTTTCTCCTCTCTGAAAAAATAGAATAGAAAAATAGATTTATATATAGAATATGCAAGCGGTTTTATACAGAAAGATTTTAAGCAAGGAGTTTAATTGCTTAACAGAAGTAGCAAAGTTGGTGTATTGTTTCTTTGCTTCAAAGGTGTATTATAACGAGGTTGGTTTTGATTCTCGTTGTAATAACAATGGTTTACAGATTTTGAAGAATGATGATTTGGGTACTAACCCTAATAGGGAAATGATGCGTATCACAAATGCAAAGGTGATGGAAAGCCTAAATATAACAGAACCCAGTCTTATAGAAGCCAAAAAGTCCTTGGAAAGAAATGGATATATCAAGGGTGATAAGATTTATGTGACAGAAGATTTTTATAAAGGGGGGTTCGTTCCTTTGCAAATTAAAAGCGGACTGCATGGGGGTAAATTAATCTTTCTGTCTTGGTATGTGCCTTATTGCTTGAATCATAACAATGCAGACTATTCAACCGTTGAGCAGTTGGCTTTTTATAGTGGTATAGATAAGCGAAATGTCAAACGATATATTAACGAACTTACAAAAAACAAGTTTGTCGTAAGAGAACGTGAAGGAAAGAAGTATGTCACAAGGCTTGAAAATACGACTTTTTGGATGGAAGGGGATTTTCAGTATATAGAAACAAAGGCAGATAGAGAATACTCGCAGTTTGTGAAAAATGGGCATACGAAACTAAAATGTGCAAATGCTTAAAATTAGGTACTTAAAAATTGGTACTTAAAAACTTAAAAATTGGTACTTAAAGACTAAAAAAATGGTACTTAAAAACTTAAAAATTGGTACTTAAAAACTTAAAAATTGGTACTCCACATATATATTATATATAATAATAATAAGAATATTAATTTATGTATTAATGTATATGTTAAGTCAATTTGAAAATTGACGCAATAAAGAAGCCATACAAAGTTTCTTTGATTAGGAGAATATATCCTACGTTTTGCGGAGTGAAATCCTACGTTTTACGAAAACGCTTATGTTTGGTTGCGCGTGGTGCGCTTGCATCCTACGGTGGGGCGTAGGTTTGACGCGAAATCCTACGTTTTACGATATTGGGAAACTTTATTCTTTTGCGGTATTTCAGAGAAACAGACCCAAAAACTTTATAAAATCGCGTCTTTTTAGAATTTCATAAAGTTATTTTCTTGCAATATCACAAAGTATAAAGTTTTTGTCGTGTTTGCCTACCTTTCTTATAAGGGAAACGGATTATCCGTACCTACTTTTCTTTGCAGAGTGTTAAAATTTCGGCTTTATACAAAAAAAGTTGGTGAAAAATTTGGCGGTTTCAAAAATTATTAGTACCTTTGCATTGTAATTAAGAAACAAGTTTAATTTTTACCCACGGTCGAGGGCATAACAAGACCACAATTTTTATGAAGTGCATCAAGAGACTTACAGAACAAAGAAACAGAATACAAGAGTGGCTTATCAACTCAAATTCTTGGCAACGCCATCCACAGATGTACAAGTTCGTAGAAAACACTTGGAGAAGGTATGTTAAGAATATCGAGAACCATGAGGGTAAGAAACTTAACGATTGCGGTTTTCATAGCGCATTCGCTTGGAAGCCAATACCCAAAAGCGTGTATATGGCTAAGTAATACCTTTAAGACTGCAAGGATATGGAGAATGAACTTACGATGATACTTTTAACAAGCAAGTATCTTAAACTGAAATTGTGTGTTGCAATACCTATTGTGAAAGCAAGAAGGCTTTTTGGTAGTCTGTCACCACTATGGGAAATGGAAAACGACTACAAGCGCGTGGATGAGGGCAAAGAACCTTTGATATTCAGCGTTCAGCAGTTACAGAACATCAAGCGTTATCTGATTGGTAGCGGTGATGTGTGGGCAAAGATAAGTTAGTATAAATGCCATAAGATAGAATGCAACCTACTACGTTTCGTGGTGGGTTGTTTTCGTTTGTGCGTTTTTGTGTCGGCACATAGGAACGTAGGGGGATTATAGCGTTTTGCCATCCCTACATGACAAAAGTAAAAAAAGATGCACTATATACAAAAAAAGTTGGTAAAAAATTTGCATAATTCAAAATTTATTACTACCTTTGCAATGTAATTAAGAAACAAAGTTAAATATTAAAACCCAAGGTCAAGGGGATAACAAGACCACAATAATTATGGTAGGACTTTCAAGAGAACAGAAAATTTTCCTAAAGGGTTACGAACCAATGAACGAGCGTTTTACAAGTGACGAAGAAATTGCTATGATAGCAAGGTACTTAGGCTTGGAAGGCAAGAATGGTGAGAACCTTTGCAGAGTTCGCAACGAAGTTGTAGAGTTTTATCACGACTTGGAAGACAAGTATAGGGCTTTGACAAATTCTTTCAATGATTTGGCTTGGAGAACGCATGATGCTATGATGTCGGTTACGGCTGTTATAGACCACTACAAAGTTAAGGTTGGTCGCTTTGACCTTGTTTAACCCTTAAAAGCGAAAGGATATGAAAAAGATAGACTATGTAATCGCGCCAAATTTTGATGAGGCTGTGGAAAGAATGATAGAAGTCTGCAAAAAGGAAAAGGGGATAGACTTTTCTGTGAAAGCGGATATAGTGTCTAAAATGACAGATGGTAAGTTATGCCACATTTGGGTACACACAAACGTAAGAAATGAAAGTTTGCGTTTGGCTTTGGATTCAAAGGGTAATCTTTCGATTTTCAAATGGTGTCGTATGTGGGTGGCTGTGGATAACAACTTTATAAACATCGCTAACAAAGGGTAAGGATATGGAAAAGATGTTAGACCTTTGCGCACGTTTGCCTTATGGTGTGAAGGTTTGCGCGTGTGGTAACAAAGAACATACTGCAATACTGAAGGGTGTAATTGGTGACGAGTTCTTTCTGCAATTCGACTACCAAAAGACAGAAGTCACAAAGAAGGCTGATACCTACAATATCAAGGAAATCAAGCCATATTTGCGTCCTATGTCGGATATGACGGACAAAGAAGAGTGCGAGTTATCAAAACTTGTTTTGGAAGTCGAGGGGTATGAAACCGATTGGTACTATAAGCACCATTTCGATTTTCGCGGTTTGATTGCAAAGGGTGAAGCCTTGAAAGCACCAAAGGGGATGTATAACTTTGAATAACTGAAAGAATGACAGAAGAAGAAAGAAAACTTTTGGTGACAGACCTTTGCGCACGTTTGCCTTATGGGGTTAAGGTGTGTGATGATATTGGTAGAACGTGTGAATTGACGATAGGCAATGATGACTTGATTCGGATGTACTATAAAATGGCAATGGATTGGGCATACTGCAAGCCATATCTGCGTCCCTTATCGGATGCGACAGAAGCCGAAAAAGGCGAATTGCTTTCGTTGAACAACTGCGAAAGTCTTGAGTGGTTTGATAAGGATGAGATTTGCTTTTATAGTATGTTTGTGCCATACGAAACCCTTAGTGTGGTAACAGAATGGTTTAACGCGCATCATTTTGATTGGCGCGGACTGATTGGAAAGGGTTTGGCTTTCGTTGCGCCAAAAGATATGTATAAAATCGAAAAGTAAAGATAATATGCTTACGAAAGAAGAAATTCATTTAATTAACGTGGATTACTCCGCGCGAATACCCTACGGCTTGAAATTCAGTTTTAAGCCTAACGAGAAAGCGGAGGTTGCAATAGGCGTATTGGGGGATTCTATCATTTCAGAAAGTGATAAGGGGGGATTCGCTCAACACACGTTACAAATGCACAAGGCTTATTTGCGCCCTTTGTCAAGTATGACGGATAGGGAAATAAGCGAGTTTTGCTGTGTGCAAGGAGGGTATGGTGTGATAGTCAGTAGGGTTGTACGTTCCTTGAAGGAAAACAGCATTAGGGTAATCTTAGCATATAAAAACGCGAAGGGGCATGACGAGGAGTTTGACATTATGATTGATGCAAATATGTGTCTGAGTGGAGAAATGTGGGATTGGCTTAATGCAAGGATGTTTGATTATCGCGGTTTGATTGAAAAGGGGTTGGCTTATGTCGCTCCGAAAGATTTGTATAAGTTTGACAAAACAGAAATTGTATGATTGTAGAATACGGCATAATGAGTAATAAGTGGGAGGTTGAAGCCGAAAGCAAACTAACGGCTTACGCTACCATTATATTGACGCAACGCCAAAGCGTTAATATGGTTGTTATCTATAACGAAGACCTAAAGGGTGATAATTGGGCGTTTTCTGAAAGCGTAAGCAAGCGCATAGGTGAAATCTTTGGCGGTGACATTAAGGACTTTTATGGTTACTTGGATAGTCATGTAGAAGAAATCCGCAAGGCTTCAAAGACAATAAGAAAAATCTTGTAAGGCTATGGTGACAGAAGATAGGGAAATGTTGGCAAAGGAACTAAGTAGCCGATTGCCGTATGGTGTCATGGTGTCGATTGAACAATACGATGGCACAACGATACAACGTAAACTTATCGCTGTTCACTACAAAGGCTTGGAATCGTCTTTGTATGTAGATGGTATAGAAGGGTTTATGGTAGAAGAAATCGCGAATGTCAAGCCGTATTTGCGTCCTTTGTCGGATATGACACAAGAGGAAAGCGAGGAGTACGAAGACTTGAAAATGGATATACGCGATAAGTTGAGGGATTGGAAATGCTACAAGTTGATACAATGGTGCAATGCGCATTATATTGACTATAACGACTTGATAGGTCAAGGAGTCGCTTTGGTTGCGCCAAAGGGTATGTATGAGATACCCAAACGTAGGGAATTGCCTTATTAAAGGGGCTGAAAGTATAAAAAAGTAAAATAATACCAAAAAAGTTAGTAGAAAAGTTGGTAATCTGCAATTTTTTTACTAACTTTGCAACCATATAAACATCAAAAAATATGGATTTAAGACTGAACTTAAAAAAGCGGTGGTACGAAATGATTGAGTGTCGTATCAAAAACGAAGAATACCGCGTGATAAAAGAATATTGGATAAAAAGGCTTATTGACTATGCAAGGTATGAAGCCGATAAACGAAAGGATAGCAGTATCAAAATGGATGATTATATCAAGAATTTTGACACTGTTACGTTTGTCTATGGCTATACCAAGCGTACCATGCAGTATAAATGTAAAGGTATAAAGTTGGGTTACGGAAGTCCTTATTGGGGCGCGGAAGTAGGGGAAAGATATTTTGTTATCAGTATAGGGGAAAGAATCGCATAAACTATGAGTGGGGGTTGTTTTGATTATAGCCAAAGGCGAATACCTTATATCGTTGAAAAGATAAACCGATACATAGACGGTGAAGAACTGAACGAAGAAGAAGTAAGTGAGGTTTTATCATCGGATTGGTACGGAGACGATTATAAGGCTTATGTAAAGGCGCACAAGCATACGCCACCTAACGAGTATGGTTATTCAAAGGAAACGATTGAAGAAATGCGGAAAGGTGTGGAAATGCTTAAAAAGGCTTATGTCTATGCCGAAAGAATAGATTATCTTTTGGAGGCTGATGATGGTGAAGCGGAGTTTCACGAAAGACTTAAAAAGGGATTGGGTGATTTAGATAATTATGAGGATAGTTAGCGTATGCAGATAAAAATTATACCGATTGACATATTTCTTTCTGATGTCTATATACTTATTGGTGCAGAAGAAAAGGACTTTGCCGAGTTCTATCAGAACAACAAAGTGTGTATAACAGAAGACGAAAGAAACGCGATTGTTGCGGATATTAAGAACGCAGATTGCAATAGTGTGACTTATGCGCTTGATAGTGGCGCGGAGTTGGTCTTTATCCGTGAGGGTCACGATAAATACGAAACCGTGATAGACGAAATGCTCCATGTTGCAATAAAGGCGGTGGAAAGGTGTGAGATTAATGACACAAATCATAATGTATGTGGTTATTTGTGTGCATGGCTTATAAGGCAATATTATCGAAAGTAAGGCTTGAAAATAAATAAAAACAATGGAAAAGTGTAGTAAGAAAATCATTTTTGCCGATTTGGATGGTACGTTGATAGACACAAACAATAGTGTCACCTCACCATTTCCAAGGGGTATTTGGGATATGTCGCTAAAGTTGTATGTGTGGGATGCGATTAAGAAATTGCAACCACAGATAGTATGTATAGTGACAAACCAAGGTGGAATTGAAAAGGGTTTTGTCAATGAGGAAAACTTTGTCAAGGGTAAAATGGCTTATGTATGCCGTGCGCTTGCTGAATATTGCGGATGCGAGTGTACGTTCAAATATTGCAAGTCGAATGACAAAAGCAACATGGACAGAAAACCCAATGTGGGAATGTTGGAAAGTTTCAGCCGTGAGTATTTCTTCAATGAAAAGGTGTCAGACCTAAAGAAGAAAATGCTTATGATAGGCGATGCAAGCGGTTTGGAAGGGCAGTTTTCCGATAGTGATAAGAAAACAGCCGAGAACTTTGGCATAGACTATATGGATGTCAAGGATTTTGTGCTAAATGTATCGGATTATTCCGAGAATGATTAAAGATAAGAATATGAAAGAAATTGTAGTGCCAAGAAGCGTTTGCCTTAATTGTGCATTCTGTGTAAAAAATACGAGTGGGATTCACATTTGCGGAAACGAAAAGGAGTGTGTGGATATGTCCGAGTTTGTGGATAAAGACCAAGACACGGAAAACCGCAAAAAGGAAATCTTACAAGGGGAAAGTGAAGATACCGCTAATGTGTCCGAGGCAGAGCGTCTAAAGGTGATTTATAGCAAGAAAATGATTACCTTGGATGAAACGGCTTTGCTATTGGGTATGAGTAAGGCGTATCTTTATAAACTTACTTACGAAAGACGAATACCGCACTACAAGCCAATGGGCAAATTTATCTATTTCGATAGGGAAGAGGTCGAGGCTTGGATGCGTAGGGTTAAGGTGGAAGTTGTCAAATAAACCCAAATAGGGAAATTATGGATAATTTTACAAAGCAAATGGAAGCGTGGAAGAAACAGCCTTACAAGACTGATGGTGAGGGAAAAGTGATAACCAACGGTGATGAGTTAGCAACACTACCAAGAAAGGTAAGGAAGTATGTGGAAACACGCATAAGGAAAGGTCGCTCAATAGCATGGGATGACTTGGAGGGTATGTTATAAACTTAGTGGCTATGTTAGACAAAGAAACTGCAAGGGCGCGTGTCGCAAATATCCTACAAGGGGGCATTAAGAATGTTACGCCAAAGGCTGAATCAATGGCGCGTGCTATGGCACAATGCTATATTGATGGCTTCAAGGATTGTTGGGAGTTGCTAATGGGTGAAAAACTCGAAGCGTGATATTTAGCCTTTTTCCCTATGTCTGTTTCGTAAGATATGGATATGGGGCAAGGCTGAAAGTGCAACAGATAACAAAACATAAAGGGCAGAATCATGAAAAAAAGAATAGCAAACAAATATTTTAGCCAAATAAAAAAAGGCAGAAAGAATGTTAGGCTAAAAAGCAAGATAGGCAAAAAAGAAATGATATATCTTTATGAGCACAGAAAAGATATATTCCCTAATGATGTTTGGGGTAGATTGCTGAAAATGGTTGCTGATAGCAAAGGGCTATTTGGGATATTCACCATAAATCTAAAAAAAGAAATTTAATATGAAATGTTCAGAATTACAAATAGGGGATTATGTACGCTTAAAGCGAACCAATGAGATAGTTGGGGTATTCGAGATTGATGGCGATAGAAATGTCATTAACAACGAACCCGATGGCTATTGTAGCGAAAAGAATATTGCCGTTGATGATGTTGAGCCTATCACACTAACCCTCGAAATCCTTGAAAGGAATGGGTTTGAATTGCGTAATGGTTTTCTTTATCATAGGATAGACGATAAGCCACATCATTATGATTTCAAGTTGGAAAATGGCGGTGTGTTTACCTCTGAGGGTTACACATTACAATGTTGCATATATCATTTAACTATCAGATACGTTCACGAACTGCAACACGCTTTGAGATTGTGCAGATTGAATGATTTGGCAGACAATTTCAAAACAGAGGAAAGATGAAGGAAACTGCATTAACGCTTGCACAAATAGAAACTATCATAACGGGGTACAACGATTCGCCTTACTATATTGGCAGAAACATAGTCGTACCAAATTGTAATTGGGGTTTCTTGAATCACGAAGCCGATTTGCTCGTACTGACAAAGGCGAAACGGCTTATTGAGGTTGAGATAAAACGCTCTTGGTCGGACTTTTTGGCAGACTTTAAGAAAGCACACACGCATAATGACCCAAAGTTAGGATATTTGTACTATGCCGTGCCTTATTCGATAGGCGAGCGTGTGTTTAACTTTCTGTATAAAGGCAGATATGATTGTCGTTCCCATGTTATGTATTCGCATTCGGAGGTCGAGGGGTACACAGACAACAACCCACACAGATGCGGACTTATCATATATGCAAGCACAGAAGAAACAAAGATGATTACTAAGCGCGTGGGGGTGTGTTGTATGAATGTAGTTGCACAGAAGATGAACGACTACAAGGTAAGCACAGAAGAAGAATTGAAAATCCTACGTTTGCTTGGTATGCGTATATGGGGAATGAAGAAGAAGTTGGCAGAGTACCAAGTTGAAACATCGTTGTTAAAATGAAAACTGAATGATATTTTGCAGACATTACGGCATAGTGAAAAACATATCGTGTGAAAGATGCTACAAAAGCATGGATTCCACGAAATGTAAATACATGAAAGCGGATATATGTTATAACTGCCAACATCGTGTAAAATCCATAGGTTTGTGTGCGAAAAGCAACACCCCTACGGATTTATGGGGTAGTTGTGATAGTTTTGAAAACAACAGACAACAAATATAAAATGGCACAGCAAAAACTTAAAATTCTAATAGACAATTTCGCACATAGCAAGGGCAGAAGCAAACTCACCGTGCTTGATGACTTACTTTCGTACATAATCGGTTTCTTCGACCCAATGGGGGGAAAGATAGATGGATGGCAGTACACGAAAGAAGATAACGCAAAGTTCCACGAAATGATGGCGGAGTACTTTACCGAACTATCAGAAGAAATAAAAAGCCATGATTGGTGCGATTTGTGGGGGGACTTGTATATGTCGCTTATAACAAGCGGTGACGGAAAGGGACAGTTCTTCACGCCAAGCAATATCTGTGAAATGATGGCAGAAATGACGATTGACGCAGAAAGCGTAAAGGATAAGGGTGTGCGTACAAAGTTCGGTGAGCGTGTAACAATAAATGATTGTGCGTGTGGTAGCGGACGGTGTCTGTTGGCAGGTGCGTCAAGGGTGGCGAAGTTCACAGAACGGAAACCCTATATTGTAGGTGAGGACTTGGATGCTATGTGTTGCAAAATGACTGCAATCAATATAGCCGTGCATGGATGGTTTGGCGAGGTGGTGTGCCATGATACGCTTATAGAGCCAAACGATATGCGATTAGGCTATATCATAAACGAAACAATGTACCCATTCCCTACGAATGTTCCAAGCATACGCAAATGTGGCGAGCCTAATACGTTTCTGACTTGTCGTATTTGGAATCAGAAAAAGGCGATTGCAGAAAAGGAAAAGGCAGAAAGCAAGTCAAAGGCAGAAGCAAAGAAGCCTTCTGTACCAAAGGAGAAGAAAACTCCAAAGTACACACAATTAAGTTTATTCTAAAAAAGTGTTAAAATATTTGGTAGTTTCAAGAAATATTCGTACCTTTGCATTGTAATTAAGAGAATAAACAAACTTTAGAACACACGACCAAGTGAATAAAAAGGTCATAGTATTATGGTAAAGGAAAAGAAATTCAAGGTATGGGCGGTTTACTTGAAGAGTTGGGTCACGGTATATGACAGACTTAGAAAGGAGGCAGTACATAGGCGCAGATTTGCCTTAGAATACCTTGCTACAAGCGAAAAGAGTGCAAAGTCAATCTTTTATTTCGATGGTTCATGGGATGTAACAAACGAAGTAAGGCTAAAGGAAATCGAGGTTTCTTCTTTTGAATTGTCTGAAATGATGGACGAGTTGGATAGGGGGACTTTAAGGTGCGTAAAGCATTACGATATAGAAGAATTTGAAAAGTTCTTTGAAACAATGCGTGGGGAGTAAAATCCCCACATAGAACAAACCTTTTAAGTGTAGTTTAGTGTAATTGACAAAAACGTAAACACTATGAAGATAAATGTGCAAGAATTGAAGGGTTACAAAACACTTTGTGACACGGAAAAAGAAGCCGAAAGACTGCAAGAGCAAGCGATGGAAATGCGAAGAAAGGCAGAAGAAAGGCTAATAGAAGCAGAAAGAATCAAAGCCGAGGTGATAGCAGATGAAATCGAAACGAAACTAAACCTAAAAGTAGGTGATATAGTGAAATTTTCTTTTGTTAGAAGAGATGGGCAAATGATAGAAAAAAAAGGCGTGTTCATTTCTGTTTTCTATGATAGATTCTATAAGGTGTATTGCCCTACCGTCCATCCGATAGGAAACAAGGGCGAGGTACTGAAAAAAAGTTTTGCACAATGGCATTTGCCATTTCTTAATTCTGACGATTTCAAAGTGGAAGTGTTAGGACATATGAAAGAATTTGATAAACATTATAATTCTAAATAAATACAAGTTATGAAAATACCTTATAAAGAATACGCTGAATACGAGCGAATCAACGAGTGTATAGAGGTAATCGAAGCCCACAAGGAAAAGATTAAAAGGCTTAACGAGGAGAAAAATAGCCTCTATGAAAATGTGCTTTTCCCAAAGTTGGAAAGCGTGTTAGGTATCAAGAAGGGTGATATTATCCGCATTTCTTCAAAGAACGGCAAAAGCAAGAATAGTCTAATTAATCAAGTCGAAGGCGTTTATGATAAGATGGAAATCGAATACGGCACTATTTACCCACGCCTTTTCAAGTTGAAGAAAGACGGTAGTAAGGGTAAGATATACGAGTCAATGTGGAAAACGCCTTGCATCAATCCATACAACCAAATGGATTACGACTATGAGGTGGAAATCTTAGGACACATAGAAGACTAAAGGGGGTTATCCCCTTTAGTTGTATCTTAATGCAGATGATTTCAAGGTGGAAGTGTTGGGGGTAAAACTGAACACGAATATTAAAAGCAAGTAGGAAATGAAGTTGGATATAGAAAACTATAAAGGCTATAATGCTTATCGCAAATGGCACGAAAGGGCGCGTGAACTTGAAAAAGAAGCGCGAAAAGCAGAAAGGGAAGCGAAAGCATTCCTAAAGGAGATAACATTCCCCTTGATTGAAAAGGAGTTGGGTATAAGGAAAGGTGACATAGTAAGATTTATCACGCATCATATCTCAAAGGACATAAAAGAGGAAGTAATCGGTATATACGAAAGAATAGAAATCCAAGATGAAAATTTCTATCCGTATATGTGGAAGATGAAGAAGGATGGTACAAGGGGAAAGCAGACTTATTTTTTCTGTGATGTACCAAAACTAAACACGGAGAATTGGGATATTAAGGTGGAAGTGTTAGGACATTGTAAAGATTAAATCGAATGAAAATAAGCAAAGAAAGGCTAAAAAGGATTTGGGGTGTTCCCTTGGTGCTTAGAATACTAAACCCATCGTGGAGTTATTGCGAAATCTGTGGATTGCCTTGGAAATACGCAGAAAACCATACGGTGCAGTTGGATAGGTACGAGGGGTGTTTCTGTGTCTGTGAGCATTGTTACCAACACGCTACGGATGAAAAGTTACGCAAGGCATATCAACGCACTTGGAGGCGTTATTGGACAGGAAACACAAATCATCCTTATGGGGATTTTGTTCGCGTCTTTGAAAACGATATAGAACAACGAAAGAAAAAGAAGAATGGATAAGGAAAGATTATATTCCCTACTTAGGAAAAAGGGGTTGAAGTTAAGACACATTGGTAACTTGTATCAAGTGCAAAGCATATTCAAAACGGTGTTTCAGACGCATTCTTTAAGGGAGGTTTGTGCATTCGTTGAGGCTACACATGATAGTTACACCTTATATAATACGTTTCAGCATTGCAATAACGTACAAGCGAAGTGTGCACAGAAGTACAACAAAGTGATATATATGTAGCATTTTTGCCATGTAGGGATGGCAAAATCAAGAAAAATGAAAAAATATTGAAAAAAGTTGGTAAAAAATTTGCATATATCAAATAATTGTTGTACCTTTGCATTGTAATAAGAAAGAAACAACGAATCTAAAACTCACGACCGAGAGAATAACAAGGTCACAAGAATTATGAAGAATTTGGTTTTAAGTTCATTCAATAAGGCAGTCAAGAAGGCTAACGACCTAAAAGAGGACAACAACATTACTTTGGCAGTCGTTACATTGGTGTCTTTCTTCAAGAAGAATGCAGAAACAGAAGAGGAAAAGTGGATGCTTGCTGAATGGCAGAAGGCACTTGAAGGCATCGAGTCTATCCATCTTTACCTTGGTAGCATTACAACAGAGTTGATGTCAATACGCCTAAAGTTAATATACGATTTAGAGGATTTCGTTGAAAAGAACTACGGCAAAGAAGTAAGAAACAAGATAAACCGCTGTTTCTAAGAAATGCGGTTTTCACGATAAAGGTTTGTAGGGGGTATTCAAACGACCCCCTCCTATCTTACAAAAGTGGTTCGAGGGGTATCGTACATCGCCCTTCTTATCACATACACAAAGGGGATGGAGCAAAGGTAGTCCCATTATACGACAGACAACGTGCGATAGTCTGTGTATAGCCTTGTAAGCCTTCACCCCCTTTATAATATACCCAAATGTCGTAATGGTAGCCGAGTCGGTCTCAAACACCGATGCTGAAAAGCGTAAGGGTTCGAGTCCCTTTTTGGGTACAACACGATAGCCGATTATCTTTCGGATTTCCCTTCGGATGGTTGGCGGTGTTCAAGGTCAGATAAGACTTAAAAATCGCGAGTTGGTCAAGGTAAAAGACTATAAAACCTTCGCACGGAAAGGGGGTGCGAATTACAGCCAAAAAGCCGAAACCTAATAGTGGAGGCATCCCCAATTTCACAAGGTTATGCGCTACCTTCGGCAATGGTTTGTCTCTGCCTTGCGCTATCCCACCCAATCCCACCAAGGCGGTTTTCCCCAAGCCTTTGGGTGCGCTAACCTTTGTGAAAAATAATGTCCTATGGTGTAATGGTAGCACAACAGGTTTTGGTTCTGTTTGAAAAGGTTCGAGTCCTTTTGGGACAACAATATCAGAGCAAGAATATTTCAGCATTATAATTAGTTTAACAGGTTTAACATACACCTCCGTCTGTGAAGATATGGGTGTTTTTTTTATGCGTATATTCCTAAGTTATCATTAGAAACAAAGTGAAGTAATCCGTATGTATTTATTTGTGTAAGTGCGTAATATGGCTTAACTTTGCAAATCAGAAGTAATTTATTGTTTAAGCAAAAATAAGTCATATGGCAAATTACAGAAAGTTTATTTATGCTTCAAATAGCGGTGGTACGTTGGACGGTACGGCTTATGCCACAGAAGCCGAGAAGTGGGCGTATATCGTTACACAAGCAAGCACGGCTAACGGCAAATGGTACAAGACCATTATATTCCGCGAAGCCACGAATGAAATATACAATAGGGGGAAGGCTTATGGTCTTTCAAGTGCCGATGCGTCACGAATTAGCGCGTTGGAAACTTGGAAAATCAACTTTGATGTTGCAAGCCAAATCCTAAGTGGTTATAGTGTGGCACAAGAGAACGCGCCAATTTCCGCGTCAGACGATATAAAAACCGCCTTTGGTAAGGTGCAGAAAAGTATCAATGATATAAAGACGGAGATTGGACAAAAGGCAAAGGCGAACACGGCAGGGCAAGGCGAGCCTTCAAACGCGGTTTCGGCTACGGGTCTTTACAAGGCTATTGAGGACGGAATTGTGGAGGCGGTTGCAAGGGTTGTTGCAAATGCCGATGCAGATTTTGATACGCTAAAAGAGGTTGCTGATTGGATTAAAAGCGATGTTACGGGTGCAGCGAAAATGCAGACGCAAATTGCTACACTTGTAGCCGATGCCAACACAAACGGCTCAGTCGCAAAGGCAAAGGCAGACGCGCAAAGTTATGCAGACGATAAGGTAAACGCACTTGACCTTGCATCAAACAATGCAAACGCGGTTGCTACGGATGCAAGCGGATATGTAACCACGACACTCAGCCAAACAAACGGCTTGATAAGGAATGAAAGCGTAACCGTGGTGTACGGCACGTTTGCAAGTGGCGCACAAGTGGTTGCTAACAATGGTATCGCTACGGTCGAGGGTGTAAAGGCTTATATTGATGTCGCAAAGGGTAAGGCAGAAAGTTCCCTTCAGCAACTTGTATTCGCTGATGTTACGATTGATTACAATTACGATGGTGACTTGCGAAATGATGTAGCCACCCAACTTGTAATGAATCCGATTGTTATAGACGAAGGCGCAACATATGAAGAAGTCTATAATGAAGAAACGGGTGAGTACGAAGAAGTAGAGGGGGAACATATATATAGGGAGGATTCGTTCTTGTTAGGGGGTAATTCTTTATATGTAGATAGTTACGATACGCATGACGAAGACGAACCGATGTATGTTGAAGTAGCGATAAACGGCAGTTATGATTTCCCCGAAATTTACGTTACCGTAACCACCGCAACAATGGCAGACCAAGAAAACGACTATCCTACAAGTGGTCTCGCTATTGCGTCAGATGTCTATAACTATTTCTCAACGAAGATTTCCGATTTGGGGGCAGATATTAGGGCAGAACTTGAAACAACCGAAAAGGTGGTTGCAATGGCACTAAAGGAGCACGAAGATAGGATAACGGATATAGAGGATTGGGTGGAATGGTAAGGAATAATCAATAAAGTTCATTATGGGCAAAATGAGCAAAAAGGAATTGTGAAACGAGAACAAAGTAGGAAATTTTGCTTATCTTTGCCGAAATAAAATCACAAGGTAAATTATGTCAAGAATAAAAAAGAAGATACACGTTGCGGATATTGCTACGTTGGCAAACAAGAAAATGTCTGCCAATGACAGCAATACCTCGTACACTTTGGGACTTAGCGGTGAAGTCACGAATGGTACGCCTGATGTGCTTTACCAACAAGTCGTATTCATTAAGAGCACGGGGCAGATTTGGACGCACGGTCACCTTTATGGGATTACGGAATACAACGAATTGGGAAACAAACCGATAGAAGTTAGTGAAAACAACGGATTCGCTTTCTTTGCAAAGGGTAGAAATGCGACAAATACAGCATCGGGGTTAAATTCGTTGGCACAAGGTCAAAGGAATTTAGCATTAGGCGATTGTACCCATGTGGAGGGTGTGGGAAATACAGCATATGGCGAACAAAGCCACGCAGAAGGTGGCGGTACGATAGCATATGGAGAAATTTCACATACAGAGGGGCAAGGCACGGTGAGTTATGGAACAAATTCGCACGCAGAAGGTGGAAATTTGGAATATGAAATCCAAGCAACACGCGCTTATACAGAGGGGGGGACAGTAATTTATGTGAACAGCCCAATACTTGCGCGAAGTCTTGTTTACAAGACCGATAACACCGTTGTTGAAGTATTACAATGTGTTTTCCAAGAAAACGAGGGTGATTATAGGCTGTTACTTAGTGAAGGCATAGATGAAAGTTTAGAAGTGGGCGGTACGGTTTACGTTAGTCTTTGTGCTTATGGTAATTGTTCCCATACAGAAGGTTTCCGAACTCATGCGTCAGGTCAGTATTCGCACGCTGAAGGTTTGTACACATATACTACGAATAATGCAGAGCACGCCTGTGGTAAGTACAATGTTTCCGTTCAAAACAAGACCTTGTTTTCTGTTGGTATAGGTACAACCGAAAATAACAGAAAGAATGCTGTTGAGGTCACAACTGAAGGCTATGCCTACATTTTAGGTTTGGGTGGCTATGATGGTACAAACGTAAGTAGTCAGAACGTAAAGCATTTGGCAACGATTATCAATGAATTGGCTCAGACGGTGGCAACACTTAGGAACAACATGGAGCAAAATGAAATCGTTACTGCTACGGCTATCAACAACCTACGAAAAGAAATCGAAAGAAACGAGTTGGTTGTAGCAACTGCATTCGGCAATATGCGTAAGGAAATCGAAAGCAATGAGTTGGTAGTTGCAACGGCTTTGGGTAACATCCGTAAGGATATTGAAGAAGACGAGTTGGTAACTGCTACGGCAATAGGTAATATCGGAAAGGATATTGAGAATAACGAGTTAGTAGTGGCTACTGCTTTCGGTAATATGCGTAAGGAAATTGAAGATAGCGAAAAGGTGGTCGCAACAGCCTTTGGCAATGTCAGAAAGGAAATCGAGAATAACGAATTGGTAACTGCTACGGCTTTGGGCGATGTTCAAAAGAACATAGAAAACAATGAGTTGGTAACTGCAACGGCTTTGGGCGATGTTCAGAAGACGGTGGAAGATAACGAAAAGGTTTCTGCTACTGCTATAAATGACATAAACAGTAGATTGAGTTAAGAAAAAGATAGTTTAATATTAAAAGCAAGAAGAAAATGAAGTATTTGAAAATTTTTGAGTCTGAGTACGATTACGAAGAATTTGCTTCGGGCGAGGAGTTCGTAACACCAAATGTTTCAATAGTTGGTAGTGATGATGGCAATGGGAACTTTGAGGTTTCCAACGTACACTACACACCAGCGACCGTAATACACGGAAGTTAAGAAGTAGGTAACATTTAACAAGGAGGGGGTGATTTTTTCTTAAACCGAAAGTTCGTCAAGTTTCTATAATTTGACGGACTTTCATTAAAACACTTAAAAAAATTGAAGAAATGGGTTATAAATCATGTATTTTGACAGCCATTAAGGATGAGCGCGAATATTTGGAAGAATGGATAAAGTACCATTTGGATTTTGGTATTGATTACATTTGCATTATTGAAGACTATGACAGCGAAAGCCACAAGGATATAACCGACAAATTCGGTGATAAGGTGGAATTGGTAAACGCGAGGGAGTTCCTAAACGAAGAATCCTTTAAGATGGCTTTACACCTAAAGACTACAAGGGGGTGCAATCCGCAACATTTGTATTTTAATGTCGGATTGGATTATATCAAGAAATACCACAAGGAAATTGATTGGTGTTTCATTATAGACAATGACGAGTTTTTGGCTTTGCAAGATGGGGAAACATTGGATGGGGTTTTGGATTTGTTCAAAGACTACGAAGCCTTTTCTATGCAATGGGAGTGTTATGGTGCAAACGGATATGTCCACAAGCCTAACTATGGTGACAAGGGCGTGGTGGGAACATATACCGAAAAGATGAAAGGTATTGTGTTGGATATGCCTACGGCTTTGATTAAGGCTTGCTACAATATGCACACCTACAAGCAAGGGTATTTTTACAGCCAACACCGCGCCACGCATCAATGTAAATGGTGCAACACGGATTTTGCGTTTCAGTCGTTTTTGCCTACATACAGCCACATATATATCAAGCACTATATTACAAGGTCATTGGAGGAGTATCTGTGGAAGAAGGAAACAAGGGGTTGTCAGACGCGAATAGATACGCATTTGGATTTCTTCTTCACGATTAATCCCGATATGGCAGACAGAAAAGAAGAGTATATAAGGGCGGTGCGTAACGAGGCTTTGGTTGCAACGCTCTATTCTTCAAAGTATTCAAATGGCGATAGTCTTAGAAAGCGTTTGGATGCTTGGAAAAAGAATTGTACTTTTAGGTATCGTTTCTTGGTTTTGGGTGATGCGGATGAGGAATTGTCAAAGGAATATCCGTGGGCAGAGTTTATCTACAATCCTACCAATGGCGCGAAAGATGAAAACGAAGAACGAAAGAAGACCTTTGTAAGAAATTACTTTAGTTCTTATAAGGATTTCGTTTGGGTATCTGAAAATTTCGTGCCAACAAAGCCTTTTAAGTTGGAAGAAATGGAATTGATACCGATAGAAGGCTAAATAATCTATTATCATAAAGACACGAAAGGGCGTAGGGCTGATATAGTTTCAGTTTTGCGCCCTATTTCTTTGCTTTCGTAAGATAAAGATTCACTTAAAACAAGATGAAACAAGTTAGCATTAGGAATGTTGCGGTTAGGAAAAGTATTGTTATCTTTGCAACATAGAAAAACACAAACACGCATATGCGTGAAAATGCGAGTATATAACCTTTAATAAATTTATTATGATAGCAATTACAAACAAAGTAGCGTTACGAGCCTTTGCTGTTATGATGGCAAAAGGGTATTCCAAAAACACAAAATCTTTGGTGACTAACGCAAAAAAGATAGAGGCTTATGTAATGGGGGACGCGGAAATACCGAATGCGGTAGATAATCCAAGCGCAATGTTGCAATGCTTCGAGAAGATGTTGGATAGACAGAAGGATATAAAGCCTTTAGAATTTAATGAGACTGAGATTTTCAAAAAGGAATAAACATAATCAAAGTATCGGAAAAACACAGACCTTGATAAAATACTATATAGGAAAACGTAAGATTGGCTAATCGAAGTGGTAATTAATTTAATTGTGTAACTTGTAAAAATCGAAAAAAATGAACGAAAAGGAAGGTATCAACATTCTGCCAATTATCGGAAATGGCGGAGGTATGGATTCGGCTACTGCTATGGCTATGGCTAACAATAATCCTTGGATGTATTTGGTTATGCTGGCTTTGTTCGGTGGCGGTGCATTTGGGAACTATGCTAACAGAGGCGGTGTCGGTACGGCAGCACTTGACATAGAAACCCAAAACAAGTTGAATAGTCTGCAAGCGCAGATTAACGATAACAATAACAACGAGTGGGCGCGTGAAGCAATTCAAGGCAATACGTTTGCAATCAGTCAGTTGTCACAGAGCCTCAACGTGAATTATAACGCTTTGTCTGCCGCTATTGCGAATATCACCAATAGCATCAACCAACTTGGTGCGCAAAACGGCATGGGATTCGCAGGGGTTACAAATGCAATCAACCTTGGAAACCTCAACCTTATACAGCAACTCAAGGACTGTTGTTGTGCGACCCAAAAGCAGATTCTTGAACAAGGTTATCAAGGGCGCATAGAAACCATCAATCAGACAAACGATTTGTCAACAGTCATGAGGGCTGAAAGTGGTTTGGTTCGCGCAGAGGTGGCAAGTTTCCGTCAAGCGTGGGAAAATTCACGCTATCAAGATGTGGTAGCGGATAAGCAACGCTTACAGACAGAACTCGACTTGATAAGGACACAGCAAGGAACATCGGCAGCGATAGCACCGATAGCGCAAGAGGTACAGAATCTAAAGTACCAACTGCAATCATTCTTTAGTGCCTATGGTGGTGTCGCAAAGACAACCGCGCAAACAGGTGGTCAGTAAACGTGTGTAATATCTGTATATAATGCAATCCGAGGGGGTAGTGTAAAAACTACCACCTTGGAAAGTATAAGAAGATAGGGGGTATAAACTATGAGCAACGTATTGTTTAGGGATATGACCGTGGGCAGTCCTATATATGCCCTAATAAAGAAAAGTGACGAAATCCTATATTCCGAGGGTTCAGTAGTCACGGTAGGACAACAAAGGGTAGAGGTTCAGCAACAACAGCAGAACACGTTCCCACTAACGCCAAGCGTGCAAGCATCAAGGACGGTTGTGGATGTCACATACTGCATTGACGGAAAGAATTACACGGACGCGGTGGATATAACGGCTTATATGTTTCCAACGGAAAAGACGGGCGCGGTTACGTTGGTAGCAACAGACAAAGAGCCTATTGTGCGCGAATTGCGTGCCACGTTGAAGAAAGCAGAAGACTACTTGAAAAGCGTGGAAACAGAAGTCCCACGAAATCAGAAGAAAGTAGATGACTGCAAGACATTGATAAGCCTCCTTGATACGGAATATGCGGAAAAACAAGAATGGGAAAACCGCATAAAGAAGTTAGAGGACGGAAGCGCGGAAACGCACAAGTTATTGAACGAGATATTAAAGAAACTTAGCAAGTAGGGGGAAACGGCATGAAGGAAGAATTTAAGAATTTGTACGATTATATCATACATTCAGAAGACGAAGAAAAAATGCACGTTTTGGGGAAAGTCACGAAAAGCATGATGCACAAATTCATTGACAACTACCCACAACAAGCAAGGGAATATCTCGATATGCTACAATCCGTGAAGTGGCACAACTACCTAACGGATAGTGAAGCGGATAGGATAGTATCGGAAATGATGCCCAAACCATCGTGGACGCGCACGGTATGGGAGGGAATGATTGGGAAATTCGGCTATCAGTTATGCGAAGAGCCGTGTTACAACAAAAACGCCTTATTTGTCACTATGTGTATGATTTCCTCAGATTCAAGTGATACTATTATGAATATGTTAAGTGCAAGCGGTGTGGAAATGGATAGGGAACGAATGTTTGATTTCATTTATCACCTCGCCCTTGACAAACTGAAAGATAAGGATAAGGTATATGATATACGAAATTATTTCAAACTTTAATTAAATTTTATTATTATGCAGATAAAACACATTGACAAAAACAGCATTAAGCATTTTGGTGTATGCTTTTTGCTATCTTTATTGCTTGGTACGCATGGCGTGGCTATTGCGATAGGTGCAAGCGTAACAAAGGAATATGACGATAAGCACGGTTATGGTCATTGGTGTTGGGTAGATTTGGGTTTTGATACCCTTGGATGTATTGTCGGCTACCTTATACATTGGCTCGTTTTTAAGTATGTCCTTTGAATATAGGGGGGTGCATAAAGCATCCCCTTATATATTTATAATAAGGTGTAAGGCGTTATTATACCAACTTTTTGCAAACTACACATTACAAAAATGTGATATTTCAAGAAAATTACAAAAAAAGTTGGTAAAAAATTTGCAAGTGTCAAACATTTGTTGTACCTTTGCATCAGAAATCAGAACAAAACCGATTTCAACACCCAAGGGGATAGGGGTGTAAGTCATCCCCACTTTTTAACTTCTTAAACTTTTTTAGATATGGAAAATCTTTCAGTTACAAACGGTACTCAGTTTTTGGATTTCAAGGATGTTAAGGTACAAGACATCACTATGGAGCAGTTGCGCAAGACCTATAAGGAGATTGATGGCAATACGGGCTTACCTAACTTTGGTATATACCATTTTCAACTCCTTGACGATTTAAGCGCAATGTCAAAGGAGGTCGGCTATGAAACCGAGATATGGGATTTGTTCGCGGCACAGAACAAAGATGGCAGAACGCCGGGGGTTACACTTTGCCCACGCTTTGAGGAGCAGTATGGCGAGCGTGCCGTTGAAGCGCACACACTAAGGCGCGTGTTTGCGAATATCCGCATCAAGGATTTCGATACACAAGAGCACACAACCAATTTGGCGGTTGCATACCATCAAAGGGGCATCCAAGTCGGTTTTGGCACTAACGTAATAATCTGCCACAACCAATGTATGCTTGCAAAGGATAAGTACGCGAGCACCTACGGTAACGAGAAAATATCCGTACCAAGTCTGATAGACACGGTTAAGTCGTGGCTGATTGACGCGCGTCACATTGTCGAAACAGACCGCAAGCGTATAGAACGCATGAAGGAGATAAGTGTCACAGCGGACGAGACACTAAGGCTTATCGGTATGCTTACAGCCGTAAGGGTAAAGCATGATAGCAAACACTTTGTGGGTGCGCCCGATTATCCGCTTAACCAAGCGCAGATTTCGCTTTACACAGAAGACTTGTTGAAGCGATACGAAAGCGCACAAAGGCTTTCGGTTTGGGACTTGTACGATTCGGCTACCGAACTTTACAAAGTGAAGACTTTGGATATGCCACAAGTCCTACCAATGAACCGCCTTATGGTCGAGTTCTTGGAGAACGAGTTTGAGTTTTAGTAGTAATATATTAGTTAATCATTAGGTTTACGGATGGGGTAGCGTTGTGAAACGCCACCCTATTTTTTTGTGCCAAGGCGGTGCGTATAGGAACATTATGGGAAATTAGGGGAAATTAAGGGGGGATTTCCCCTAAATCGTTTGTATTTGGTATATAGCAAAGACCTTATTGTGTAAGAGTAAGATAAGCCGAAAGCACCCACAAACAAGCCGTATGAAAGCATATTATGTAATAAGGTGGTAAGTTGTAGGACAAAGTATATAAAAGCCGTAAAAACGCACAATTTACACCGCTTGAATTTTGCTAAAGTAGGAAAAATCCATTTTTTTGAAAAAAAAGTTGGTAAAAAATTTGCGTAATTCAAAAAATATTTGTACCTTTGCATTGTGATTAAGAAAATAAGTTGAATATTAACCCCCACGGTCAAGGGGATATAAAGACCACAAAAGATATGAAGAATTGGAAGGATGTAGAAACAATTTACAGCGTAGTAAAGTGTTCAGACCGCGAAGGTAGTGCTTCACACATCTATAAGTACGGAAACTTATGTTTCAAGTTGCATTGCATTAGCCGTAATTCAAACAGCGAAACGAACCTTTACATCCGCAATTCAGACGGTGCTTTCGTCTTGGTTGCGACAAACATTGATTTTAAGGAAATCAAATTTGTTGAATACCATCTAAGCAAGCAAGAGAAGGAGTCTGTTTTCAAGCATAACGAGGTCATCGTCAAGTGTTGGATTAGAATGGTTTATAAGGATATGGCATGAACATAGACAACAGAATCGAAGAGGTTGCTGAATCTTTGGACGAGATAAGCACCTATGCTAAAGATAGCGATTATTATGTGCACACAAGCAACGTAAGGAGTCTGTTGGCAGATATGCGTAAAGAAACATTAGCGGTTGCTAAAAAATGGATAGCGTTGAAGCATGGGGAAAAAATGCGTGAATACTATCTAAGGGACTTTGCGGATTTTGCCGACAGAAACCGATAGTTAATGATGTTCCACCTTTTAAGAATTAAGATATGATAACAGAAAAAGAAAATGGTGTAAGGTTCGGTATAGGAATAATGAACCAAGACCAAAAGCAGAAAGTGCAAGCGATAAGGCGTTTGATACGCGGAAAGCAAACAAGTTTAAGTTACAATCGGCAAAGGGTCGCGGAGTTGGAAAGCGATATTTCCGCTTTGCGTCTGATGTTGGAAAATCAGATAAAGAATGACACAGAAACAGAAAAAAAACCGTAAGGAGTTAAATAAGGCTTACTACGAAGCCAATAGGGAAAGGTTGTTGGAAAAGGCGCGTGAAAGAAGGGCGAATAAGTCAGCAACGGAAAAAAGGTTGTATCGTCATGCCGTGTATCTAAAGCAGAAGGAAAAGGGGTATGACGGAAACGCTACATATTCCGCTATGTCGGAGGAGGAGCGTAAGGCGTATAACAAAAGGCGTTACGAAAGGAACAAAGAAGAAATCAAGCGCAAGGCAAAGGAAAGGTACGATAGCATGACGAGCGAAGAGCGTGCGCGTTACAATGAACGGAAACGCCTTGCAAGGAAAAAGAAGCGAAAGAATGGCAAAAACAATTAATGCTACATATATAGGGCGTAAGCAAGTAGCGGATATATTGGGGGTTTCAGTCCAAACGGTTTCCAACTATGTAGAAAAGGGCTATTTCAAGACAAAGCGGATTGGGAACATGGTGTATATAGACAAAGAAACCATGTTTGATAATCTGCCAAAGGTCGAAGAGGTTGCGACACTTGATAATGCAATAGCGGAAAGCAGAGAAGAACTAACACGGAAACTCCATGAATATCACGCACAAATTCAGTCGGTGCAACGTGCGATTATGGGGGATAAGGGCGGTTATTATCTGACTGCGATGAAAGACCTAATGAGTGTGATAAGTGGCATGGGGATAAAGGTTGATGATGACTATATGGATTTGATGATACAATTCTTTTCGTCACAAAAGACCTACAACCCAAGGCGTTTGCAGAGGCTATCACGACAACTAATGACGGTTCGGTTGGCTAAGACTTTGCGGAAAGCATCAAAGCGTATTAGCGAACTGCAAGAAACGGAAAGGCGTTGTGAAGAACTGAAAAGAAAGACAATCCTACAAAGGGAACATATACACACCTTGGAACTGAACCAAAAGAAGTTGGCGAAAAGGCTTTGCGAGTACGAGTTGCGTGAAAAGGTAAAGTTGGCAAAGCGTGGGGATAAAGTCAAAATCGAAAACGCAAGGGCAGAATATGCTATAAGTGGCTATGACATAGAAAAGGTGCAACTACTGAAAACAAGGGTTAGGGAAATGAACTTTTCCGTTAGGGTTCTGAATTGCCTTAATTATGCGGATGCCAACACAATAGAAGATGTTGTAAGACATAATAAGACGGATTTCTTGAAATTGCGAAACTTTGGAAAGAAAGCGTTGGGCGAGTTGGATGATAAGATAGAAATGCTTGGTTTGCATTTCGGTATGACAGACGAAGAAATAGAAAGTTTCAAGCGTTTGTAGGTGAAGAAATCGTAGGGGAATGAACCCTTACGATTTTTTTGTGTCTTTTCTTGAAAAAAGTTGTCAAAAAATTTGGTGGTTTCAAATATTTTTCGTACCTTTGCATTGTAATTAAGAAACGACAATAACTTTTAGAACTCACGGCTAAGAGAATAACAAAGCCACAGAAGATATGAAGATTAGAGAATACAAGAATGAGTACTACAACGAAAAGAAGTCATTCTACGAAAACCTCATGAAAGAAGAAGGTAAGATGCTTAACGTAAAGTATCTTAAAAAGGAGTTGGCGCAACTGAAAAAGCGTTACCTTTTGGTAGAAAGCGGTGCGCAATTATTCGCACAGAACTTGGAAGACGTTGCAAAGGCTGAAAAGGCACTTGAAAGATTGGGCGGTCAGTACACAGCCGTAAAGGAGGTGATTGACGAAGTAAACAAGCAACTTGCAAAGATGTTTGTGGATATAATGAGCGCAAAGTAAATATTTCAAGCATCCCCTTATAATAAGGGGGTGTTTTTTTGCGGTTTTGGCAATAAACACACAAAAATGATTTTTTTTTGAAAAAAAGTTGGTAAAATATTTGGTAGTTTCAAAAAAAATGCGTACCTTTGCATTGTAATTAAGAAAACAAGTTAATCAATTAGAACTCACGACCGAGAGGATAACAAGGTCACAAGGTTTATGGATTTGAATGGTTTGAATATGGCTGTTGAAAACTATGAGGATTTCAAGTGTAGCGTATCACTTATTAGCAAGTTGCTTAATAAGCAAGGTGTTTTCAACATGGTAAAGACACGCAATTACGCGGATTTTGATTGGTTTCTTGCAAGTTTCATGGTGGATGCCTTTGGCGGTGATGCTTATATGGTAGGTTGCTTGCAAGGCAAATGGTATTGTGAGAATTTCACGAAAGGCACAGAACGCGAGTTTAAGGATAGTTTCGAGGAGTGCTTTGATGGCGTTTCAGATGCTTTGGTAGAACTATTCAAAGTGCGCAACACACAAGAACTTTGCGACTTTATCAATAGTCAGAATGAAGACTAAAAAAAGTTGGTAAAAAGTTTGTGAAAAATTTGCGTAATTCAAAACTTTTTCGTACCTTTGCATTGTAAATAAAGAACTGATTAGAACTCACGGCTAAGAGAATAACAAAGCCACCGAGATATGGGGTATATCATCGTAAATGACTACGAATCATTCAAGAGTTTTGCAAATAGTGTAAGCGTGGTGCTTAAAAAGCGCGGTATTTTCAACATTGTAAAAATCAGAGAATGCAAGGATTGTGATTGGTTCTATGCCGACTATATGGTGGATGCTTTTGGCGGTGATGCGTTCACGGTCGGAAACTATCAAGGCAAATGGTATCGCGAAAATTGGACAAATCATAATGGACGCGAATATATGAAAAGCCTAAAGGATTGCTTTGGTGGCATAGTCGAGGCTTTACAAAAGAAGTATGCAAGCCGTGACTTGGATGGACTTTATAGTTTCGTCAATAGTCAGAATGGAGACTAAAATACATTTAATATATTAACATTTCAAGCGGAAGGGACAACCGTAACAAACTGTCACTAATAGGGTATGAAGCCAAAGAATCGTGTGTTTTGCCGTGATTGTGGGCGATTAAAAATGCTATTTGAAACTGAAAAGAAGGCAATGACTTTCTTAAAGTTCAATGCAGAAGAAATGCAAGAAAACGGACACGCGCCACAAAGGGCGTATTATTGCGAGGCGTGTGGTGGCTATCATTTAACAAGTTCACAGAAGTACACACACAAAAAATCGCTAACGGAAAACATTATTGATAAGTACCAAAGCGAAAGGGCGCGACTGAAGGAAATTCGCGCAGAAGAAAGCGAAAGAAAACAGAAAATCACTAAAGAACTGAGGGACTTACGAAATGCGCTTGATAGTGATTGCATAGATAACGCCATGTATGAAGCCCTAAGAAGTCAGTATGACGAAATTTGCAATGGGGGTGTAGTACCAAAGGCGCGTAAATTGCGAAGGGCAATAGAAAACAGATTTGAGGAGTTATGCGGAAACGCAAAAAGGTAAACAAGAAAAAAGGTGTAGGGCGTTTGGAGTTTAGGCGCGAGGAGAAAATCCTTAAACTTGAAATCCAACGCCTAAACATAAAGTTAGCAACGCTAAGAAAACAATATGTCGAAAAGCGCGAAAACGACTTTAACGAAACGTGGGGTGTAAAACGTGGTGATAGGCTTCACATAGAAACCTCACATTTTGCGTATGATGTATGCTACCAAGGCTTTGTCTTTGATTTGGAAGACGCAAATCTTTACTGTACCAACTTATTGGATGATTGCAGTAGGGGAACGATGCGGAGGTGGATTTCGGGGGTTGTGAAAAGCGTTAGGCGCATAGATAGCAAGGAGTTCGCCAATGAAAGGAAAGTTGAAAGCGAATTGGAAGTACAAAGTAAGCGCGTAAAGAAGAAAAGCCATAACGCCAAAAGGGTGTTAGGCGAGATAAACGAATTAGAAAATGAATAGGTATCAATACAAGCGACTGAAAAAGGGGGACGTTATTCTTCACGAAAGAAGACGTTACGAAGTAAGAAGAAGGGATGAAAAGGGCGGTTTCGTGGTATGTTCCGAACCCGATGGGCATATCGTCTATTTCCTTTATCACCTTTGCGATTTGATAACACCGATAAATTAATTAAAAAATATATAGAATATGCTGTTAGATAAGATTTTTCACTTTGACAAGAAAGTGCGTCAAGAAGTGACACAGAAAGAAAAGACTGAGTACAAGAAAATCGGTTGTATGAAACACCGAAATGGTCACACATTGTATTCGTTCAACGTAAAGACGGGCGAGTGGAAGATTGCCGATGTGGTAGGTACTGCAACCATAAATTACAATGGGACAGTAGCAAAGAACAAAAAGGTTACGATTGAAAAGGATTGTATCTACATTGAGGCTTTGAACTTGAAGAACGCAAAGAAGCGTTTGATGAGGGATTATGTCAAGAAAACAGAGAATGCTTAACACGAAAGTATGGTAATAACTGATTTCTACGGCAATTTTCCCGATTTCCTTAAAAAGCGCGAGAAAATGTTTCAAACGGAAACGGAATTGCAAAAGCAGTTGGAAGAGCACCGAAAGCACATAAGGAAAGTGCATGAAATTATGTGTGGAAAGTTTGCCCAAAAACTGCCTATTCCGTTAGGCGCAAAGGTTCAGTTGTTCGGATTGAACCGTTATGGGGAGAAAACTTACATTGTAGGCTTTTATAGGGGGTTTAAGGTGCATGGGGGCAAATATCGTACCAAGGGGGATATAAAGATATTCCCTTTGATTGCCAAAGTCCTAAAGGGTGGGACGGAAAGCGAGGTGTGCTATACCTACGATGATATGATAGATATTAGCAAGCCTTTCGATATACAGATTGCAAATTAAAAAACTTTGTAAAAAGTTGGCGTAAAGTTTGGAAAGTTGGTAGAAAATTAGTACCTTTGCAACATATTTTAAGAAATTTCTATGACGCAGAAAGAAGCGGACAGCAAGTATATGCAAATGGCGCATATATGGGCAACATCATCCAAGGCTATAAGGCGCAAGGTTGGTGCTTTAATGGTCAAGGATAGAACTATCATTAGTGACGGATATAATGGAACACCGAGCGGATTTCCTAATTGGTGTGAGGATTACGTTAGCGATGGCGTGGTTATCCGTGCAAGGTCACAAGCAGAATTTGATAGGGCGGTCAGAAATGGGAATATCCTAAAGACAAAGGATGAGGTTTTGCACGCGGAGGCGAATGCCATTACAAAGGTAGCCAAAAGTACACATAGTAGTGACGGTGCTACAATGTACTGCACGGATGCGCCTTGTATTCATTGTGCTAAGATGATGGTACAAGCAGGTATTGTGCGTTTGGTGTATGATAGGGATTACCACGACACAAGCGGTTTGGATTTGCTGAAGGAGGCGGGCATAGAAATCGTTAAATTTGAAAATTCGGAAAGCAATGGAGAATAAATTAAGAAAAGTGCCACATCCAAAGTTGCTTATGGTGCAACTGAATGACGATGTGGAAAATGATTCATATAGTCTTTCGTTTTCAGACGATGGACTCACCTCGATAGACCCTAACGTGTTTGACGAAGAAACAAAGGAAAGGGTGCTAAAGATTTTTGCTACGGCATACGGCTATTTCAAGCAAAATGTTGGTAAAATTCCAATGATTTAGTTATGGCAATAAAACCACAAATCGGTGATTGGTTCACGTTCTATGATACGTTGGATTCCAAAGTAAGGAAATGGGAGGTGTCAGACTATGCCAAATATTTCAACGTGAATATTGAGGGCGTGGTTTTGTCAAGGTATTTGCTTTCTTGCAATGGATTTAAGCCGTATGGTAGGGGACATTGTGTTCTTTCGCAAAATGGCGTGTGCGTAATAGTGGCAAATGATATAATGGTGGTAAGTATAGAGGGTAAGGCTCGTAGTATTCTGCCAATGCCATATTATGTGCATGAATACCAACAATCATTGAGGGTTTGTGGTTTGTCGGAATTAGCAGAAAGATTTGAAGTAAAAGATAAAAGCCCAATGATTTAGTGCTTTTGGCTTATGGATAATACAAACAATATAAGACCGCAGATAGGGGATTGGTTTAGTTTCCATGATGCTGTGGATAGCAACATAAGGCAATGGACGGTGTCGGATTATGTAAAATATTCCGATGAAGGAATAGGTGTTATGATTCTTACGCAGACCTTGCTTTTGCTGAATGGTTTCAAGAAAATAGATGAAGGGTGCTATCTGTACCACAAAGACAATATCAAGATATGGTTGTATAGGGGTATGGATGTATATACGGATGGTGGGAATTTTCGTTTGCCTTTCCCTTCGTTTGTGCATAAATTCCAACAGAGTCTAAGGATATGCGGTTTGGTAGAATTAGCGGATAATTTCAAGGTTAAATGACAAAAGAAGAATTAGAGAAAAACAAAGACTTTATCCTTGCTTATGTCAAGGCTAATGTCAAAGAGGGGTGGATATTAAACCCAAATGAGAAAATCGTAAATGGTATAATCAAAGGACTTATACGCAATAATGGCGAATGCCCATGTCATAACGAAAGCGAGGAGAAAAATTGCCCTTGTAGCGGTTATCGCAAGGAAAACCACTGTTGTTGCAGTCTGTATTTGAAAGTTAGCAATGTATTGCGGGGAATGCAAAAAGTTTAAGTACGAAGATATAGAAGGTTACGGATTTTGCGGTGGCGATTTGAACGCCCCTTGCAGATGTTCGGACAAGTGTAGAATAAATAAAAAAAAGCATAAAGGAAATGATAAAAGACCTTTTAAGTAAGATTAAATGCTTTAATGGCGAGGCTTATGTCAAGTTAGAAAACGGCTATCCTTATTACATAAGGGGATGTGCAGGCGGTAAGGATATGTGTATCAAGGCTTGGAAGTTGTTTGGTAACGTGTACTTTTCGGTAAGAAAGCGTTATGTAAACGGCTTTTCCGAATACGGAAAGAATAAGTTATGTGGTATATTCGGTTGGAATAGCCAATTTGAAAAGTTGGTTGTGATAGCAGACGGAAGCAGTTACCACATTGAGGATATGCCTTGGATATTGGTTGGCGAGGGGTGGCGTAAGGTTGTAGGTCATCCACAAGTCGTTTTCAATACTAAAACCCTAAAGTATTACGGCTTTTCACACCGTGCGTGCATGGGTTTCGGTGTAGGCGATATGCTTTTTGATATTGGGCACGAAACCGAAAAGACGAAAGTAATGTACTGTAATAATAAGTCATTCCGTAAGGCACTTATAAAAGTGCTAAAAGAATATGACAAAGATGATGACGCATGGAGTTTTAATGATACATTGAAAAATGGAATTGTTGAAGTCGTGCCATTCAGAATGAGGGGTACAAAGATAATTGAAACAAGGGCGGAGGCTTTGAAGGCTGCGGATAACTTTGCCGATTACGTTTCTTGATAGGCTTATGGATAGGAGTAACATTATCATTTCCATACTATGCGCTATTGTCATAGTAATGGTATTTGTGGGGTTTGCGTCTATATTGACATTGAAGCAATTCACGTTAGTAATTATCGGTGGGTTTGTTTTGGTCGTATGTAAGTCGATTATCAAAAAGGCTGTACGGAATGAAATCTAAATTGCCTACCAAGTTGCGCGTCCGAAAGGGTAACAATATGGAATACACAACGAGCATTTGCGGACATTGTGCGTTTTACAGAAAGTTCAAGGGATGCGGAAACGAGAATTTCGGTGATGCCACACAAACGGCTTGCAACAAATTCATAAGGCGTAATGACAAAAGAACTAAAGGGTAGGGGGTTTAGGTTGAACCGCCTACGTTGGAACGCATTGGATTACTTTCAGCAAGTCGCGTTGCTGAAGGCGGTTTTTCCACGGCATAGGGATATTATTCAATTACTAATAGATGTAGGATATACTACGGATTTGCATTGGTGGGGGATAGTTTGGGTAGAAGCACGCTTTTACGGCAATTATCCCAATTATAAAGTAAGGGTTGGACAAGTAATAATAGATTAAGGTATATATGGTTTTGTCAGAGTTGGAAAAGCAAAGGCGCAAAGGCTATGAAAATAGCAAAAGGAAAAGGGAAGAAAGACTAAAGGCGATTGAGCAAAAACTCATCGCTATGGGTTATTGCAAGTAGGAAAGTATGGAAGCATTGTTTCATAACGATATTGTCAGATATAAAGACCACCGTTATAGGGTATCGGCTGTGACAGATACGGAATACACTATAACAAGACCCTTGAATCGTGGCGCGGTGGAAGAAATCACCATAGGGCGCGATGATAGGCGGTTGAAAAGTTTCAGTATAACGGAAATGGAACTGAGGCGATATGGTTTTGAGAAACTGAAAAACGGAAAGATGCACAGAAATGGTGTGTATTGGCGTGACAAAAGGTTATGGGTTGGTAGGCTGTTGATAACAAGACCCATAAGTTCCCTACACGTTATGCAACATATCGTAATGGTGTATCTGCCAAGGTTTAGGTGGGAGTATAGGATGATACCAAGGAAAGGAACTATTGAAGCATTGGAAAATGGAAACGTATAGGTTTGAAATCGAAGTACCGACAAAGGGTAGCAAGACGGAGGCTTTCATTCTAAAGCGTATCATTTGCGGTGCATTGAAAAGATACTTTAGTACATTTAAGGTTAGAATGTCTTGATTGTTGTAATTGTTTATTGATTGGGGGTGTGTGGTTGTTTTCACGCACCCTTCTTTCATTTCGTACAAAATGCGATATTAGTTTCTTGCGCAAACGATTTCTTGAAGGAAAAGAGTTATCTTTGTAGCGAAAACAAACAAATTGAAAATTTATGTAACAAAATGAATAAAGAGCAGTTGATGATTGTAAGTTTGATTTTCGCTATGGAATACGTTTTAGTGTTCTTTGCGGTTATGGCTGATTTGTGGTCGGGAGTGAGAAAAGCAAAGCAGAGGGGTGAAGCAAGAACATCTTACGGATTTAGGCGAACAGTAGAGAAATTGGCAAAGTATTACAATATCCTTATCGCTGTAAGCGTGGTGGATTGTATGCAGATTGTCGGTATTCATTACTTAGATATTCTGTACGGATATAAATTGCCGATATTCCCACTAATGACCTTTATAGGCTCTATTGGTTTAGGATTGATAGAATTGAAGAGCATCTATGAAAAGGCAGAAGATAAGGATAAGGACGAGTACCACCAAATCGCGCGGTTGGTTGCGGAAATCACAAAGCATAGAACTGACCCCGATGAGATAGCAAAGGCGGTTGTCAAGTATCTAACAACAGAAGACAAAAAAGAAGACAAGCATGGAACTGAGGAGCAAAATAATTAAGGCATATCCAAGCGCGGTGAAGTATGTAGATACATACCTACCATACATTAACAAGTTCGCGGAGGAGTTCGGTATAACAACCGAAAAGCGCATGAATCACTTTTTGGCACAAGTGCTACACGAATCAAGCGGATTTGCAAGGGTTGAAGAAAACCTCAACTATTCAGCAAATAGGTTGGTCGTAGTATTCCCAAAGTATTTCAACGCGAAGAATGCAAGCCTATATGCGCACAAGCCACGAAAGATAGCATCAAGGGTGTACGCAAACAGAATGGGAAACAATGGCGAGGCTTCAATGGATGGCTACACGTTTAGGGGTAGGGGATTGATACAGATAACGGGTCGCACGAACTATGCGCTATATAGGAACTATTGCGGTTATGATGTCGTGGCTAACCCCGATTTGCTTGCAAAGCCATTGGGCGCGGTGAGGTCGGCAATGTGGTATTGGTACACACACGGCTTGAATGAAATCGCAGACAAAGACGATATTATAACAATAACAAAGCGCATCAATGGTGGGACAAATGGCTTGAAAGAAAGAAGGGATATTTACGATGAACTTAAAAAAGTTGCATAGTATGAAAAGGGTAATGAAAAGTTTGGTGTTTCTTCTATCGGTGGCGGTTTTGCTGATTGGGTGCAAGACGCATAGCGAAATCGAAAAGTCGGTAACGGAAACAGAGGTAAAGACAGAAACAACAGCAACGGAAAATGAAAAGAAAGACTTTCACGAAGAAAAGACCGATAAGGTGGAAAGAACGGAAAGGGATTTGCAAGCATTGGACTCAGTTATCAATGACCGAACTGTGGAGGTTGTTCTTAACGATAAGGGGGACACGTTGCGAATAAGGGAAAAGATAAAGGAAAGGCACGTTAGCAGAAGAACGGACAACATACAGAATGTGGGATATACAAGCGTTCAGAAAGCGGATAGCGTGTCACATTATAATAATACAAGCGTGGTAAAGAATGATTCCGTTACAAAGGCTACAAGTGTAAAGGAAAAGAAAGTCACGGAAAAGGGCGTTTTCGGTTTCACCTATTGGCACGCAATATTAGCATTGGTTATTTTATTTGTCATTTTATATATTAAATTTAAGTATTTTTGATTTAAGTCTTCATATTTTTTTAATAGTTTTGCGCACCGTCCGTGATGGATAGTGCGTTTTTTTATTTTTTTCAAAAAAAAAGTTGGTAAAAAATTTGCATAGTTCAAAATAATTTAGTACCTTTGCATCGTAGTTAAGAAATAACAGAAGAATTTAGAACTCACGGTCAAGAGAATAACAAGACCACAAACGATATGGCTAAAATGTATGTAGGCAAAGAACTTGTAAAGGACGCATCAATTCGTGAATGTCTTAGTGAAATACATAAGATGTGCGAAGAAAAGGGATGCAAGTTGCAACGCCAATACATAAGCAACAGAAAGAAGTTGCACCTTAACGAGCAGATTATCAACAGAAGCCTTAAAGGGTTGAATTTGGCTACATACAAATATCGTGCAAAGATACACGAATTGACGGTTGTTTGTGCTGATAGTCGTTACAACGTGTATTTCATTGTCACTTTGAAGGGTTAGTAGAATTTATATACAAGAGTTTTTTCAAAACCGTAATTATTTCGTGTTGTCTGTGAAGATAGCACGTTTTTTTTATGTCCTAATATCATAAAAGCACAGAAAAACGCACATTCCGATTAAAAGAAAATAGCATAACAAGCCCAAAAACGGCTAATTATATAGTTTCTTATTCATTTGGTGTAAAATGAATGTTGTACCTTACAAAAGTTTCTTGGTATAATTTCTTATGCGTACCTTTGCAATGTTAAAATTTTAAGCAACAAAGTAAATATCAATGAAAGAAAAAATCTATGCAAAACTAAAACAAGCGTATAGTTCGCTTGGGTTAGGCGATGAAGTTTTACAGGCACACGCTGAAAGTTTGGCTAACTTGGGGTTTGTTACTGATGAAAACTTGGACGCGGTAGTAGGTGGTCAAAAGCCTTTCTTAGAGGGTCTCCAAAAGGAGTATGATAGACGCGCTTCAACTGCAAGGAAAGCAGGCGAAGAAGCCGAAAGGAAGAAAATTGAGGAGGAACAGAAGAAAGCCGAAGAAGAGCGTAAGAAGAAAGACGCAGACGCAAAGAAGAAAGCCGAAGAGGAGGCAGCGCGTAAGAAAGCCGAAGAAGAGGCCGCACGCAAGAAAGCGGAAGAAGAGGAAGCCGAGAAGAAACGATTGGAAGAAATCAAGAAGAACCAAGAAGTTCCTGACTATTTCAAGAAGTATATCGAGGAGACCAACGCAAGGAGCAAGGCGCAAGCAGAGGCTTACGAAAAGCGTATTTCGGAAATCCTTGAATCGCACAAGGCGCAAACCGATGCGACAAACAAGGTGATTTCTGATTTGCAAGACAAAAACAAGGTGCTACTTGATGGCTATGAGCAAATCAAGGCAGACGCAGAAAAGAAAGCACAACAGCAGAAACTTGAAGCGCATAGGAACTTTATCACCAACAAGGCAAAGGAGTTGGGTATTCCACAATGGCGTATTGACGAGGGTTTCACTATTGCTGACGATGCAGAGGAAAGTTCTGTTGTCGAGTACCTAAGTGGCGTTGCAAGTCATATCAAAACAAGTGCTCTTCCACTTGACAAAGGCGAAATCTTGGGTGGAGATAAAGCCACTAAGGAAGATATGGATAGTGTTGCAAAGGCATTAGTACACTAATTTATTGAAGTTAATATGAAACAGAATTTGACAGTCGAGAAGGTACAGATTGAGGACAACTCAGTTGTTATCAAAAAGTACATTAAGGGCATAGAGGGCGGTCGCACCTTGGATGTCACTGGCTTTAGCGGTGCAATCAAGGCAGGACACGTTATCATTGTAAACAATGGTACATACAAGCCAATGCCTGTTGAAGGTGATGCGTATGGTGCTCTTCCAGAGAACTACAACTACGCAGGAATATTGTATAACACGATTGATAGCAAGCGTCCCGCAGCCGCTATCATGACGTGGGGTGTTGTAAATTCTGAGGCTCTGCCTTACGCGCTTACAGGTGCTAAACTTACAGCGTTCAAGGCTGCTTGCCCTTACATTGATTTCCAAAAAGACGAGGAGGCATAAGTAAATGGGAAAGTCACTTTATTTTGAGTATGTGGATAAGTTTTTTCCACAACTTGTACTTTCAGTAGTTGAGCGATTGAACGAGCAGCGTAGGACATCGCTCCCTTATATGTATAAGGATTTGCTCGAACCAGTATATAGCGCGGATGGTCGTTGGTCATCAATTCTTGCTGAATACACAAGGGTTGCTGCCGATGTCGTTTCACTTGATAGTGAATTGCCATTGAAGAGCCGTGATGCTATCGAAACCGCACATGGTGAGATACCTAAGATGGGTATGAAGTTGTACATGACCGAAAAGCAAATGAAGGACTTGTACGCTATCATTGCACAGCAACAGCCACTTACCCGTATCTTGCAGACAATGTTTGCCGATGTACCTCGCGTTATCGAGGGTATTTGGGAGCGTTTGGAGGATTTGTTCCTTTCAGAACTTTCAAGCGGTGTCGGTGTCACAGATAGGAACAACGGCACGGGCGTCCGTATTGATGTCGGCTACAAGAACGAGAACAAGTTCGGTGTGGCAGTTGTTTGGCGTAACAACCTTGCAACATCTACCCCACTTGACGATATTCAGAAGATTTTCGACAAGGCTATGGACGATAACAACATCATTACTGATGTTTACGCAGACGATACTTGGTTGCAAGGCTTCTATCAGTCACAGCAAGTACGCGGTCAGTACGCCTTCGATATGGGTATCAGTTCCGCTCAAAACAACGTGCCAATTCTTGACTTTGATAAGGCAAAGCAAGTATTGCAGACAAAGTGGGGTATCACTTTGCACCGCGTAGCACGCAAGGTTAAGACCGAGATTAATGGTCGTAGGCAGAATCACTCACCTTGGCAGACGGGCGTAGCAACTTTCGTTTGTGACCCTATCCTTGGTTCACTTGTTTGGACTAACACGGTAGAGAGCACCAACCCAGTTGCAGGCGTTACTTACGAAACAGCAGACGAGTTCATTCTCGTAAGCCGTTATTCCGTAAATGACCCATTGCGTGAGTTCACAAGTTCACAGGCTATGGTACTGCCAGTTATCAACAACGTAGATCGTATCTACACACTTGATTCAACACAAGTACAAGCCTAAACATCGAAAGGTATGAAAGTAAAAGTTCTAACACAATTCCACGATAAGGATAATTACGCACACATTTTCGCGGTGGGTGAAATCGCTGATTTTGACGAAGCGCGTGCTAATTCTTTGGTAGCGCGTAAGTTGGCGGAGGCGGTGGAAAGTGTGGAACAGAAAGCAAAGTCAGAGGATGAAGGTACTACATCGCAAGGTGTAGTACCAAATCCACAAGACAATGGTAATGAAGTTCCCACAGACAGCGCGAATGAGAATGAAACCAAGGAGGCTGAAAAGGACGCAGACGAAGCCGATAATGCGAATGAAGCAGAAAAGGCTGAGAATGTAGCCGAAAATGCAAACGAGGCTGAAAAGGCAGAGGATGCAACAGAAAAGGCTGAAAAGGCTGAAACACCTAAGCGTGGAAGAAAAGCAACAACAAAGACCGCATAATGACGATTAAGGCATACATAAGTTCCAAGTTGCAAGCGTTCAATATCACAGACGCGGATTTCGCTGATATAGAGGCTTTGGGTTTGGATTTGACTGAGGATATTAAGTCTAAGGTTGATGAAGTAAACAAGGCTATAATCCCTATTATCGAGGGTTTGATTTTCTCGCCAAAAATTAAATCTGTGAATGAATCGGGGTTTTCTGTATCGTGGGATATGGACGGATTGGCAAAGTGGTATTTGTGGCTTTGTCGTAAATACGGAGTTGAGCCAAACGAGGAAATCCTTGCTATGCTTAATATTTCTACGATAATTGACAAAACTGACATTTGGTAATGTACTATACACCGCATACATTATATAAGAAGTCGGAAACGCTTGGAAAGGATAAGTACGGCAGACCCACGGAATCGGTAGAGGAGTGGGTTGAAATCGGAAAATGCCGTTGTGACGATAATTCTATACAAGAATTTCACGATGAGAACGGAAAGGTTTACCGTCCGCATTATAAGATAGTGGCGAATAGGGATGTCAATGTCAAGGTTGGTGATTTCGTGAAAGTTGAGCCTAATAGGGCAGAGGGTCGTGTATTCAACGTAACGCACTTGAATTATTTGGATTATTCTACAATATGGCTATAAGGTGTGATTTATCGGATGTCAAAAAGCAGTTAGCGCGTGCGCCTATTGATGTCATGGAAATGTACAAGGCGGCGGGTGAATTAGCCACAGACTATGCGAAACAATACGGAGACTACCAAAATAGAACGGGAAACCTAAGAAGTAGTAACAAGTATCACGCAACACCGAGGCGGTTGGTTTTGTATAACGATGCGGAATATGCGTCTAACGTGGAAGCAAAGGGGTACGATGTACTTTCGGGCGCGTTTCTGCAACTTATGAACTTACTGAAATGATTACACAAGAAACTATTGGTGAAATACTATTTGACAAGTGCGCGGAAGTCTTTACTGATGTTCCTATCTATCTAAAGGGCAATGAACCCGAAGGTGAGATTGATACCGAAAGGGTGGTTGTTATCACACGAAGAATCGAGAGCGGTAAGTATTGGAATCGTTCAATGTGTGAGATTAACTATTGCGTACCGAACCGTGCCGATGAAAAGGACGGCATAAGGCTAAAGGTGGCGCAAACAATGTTAAAGCCTTTGTATAGTGGGTGTGGAACGGCTGAAGGCGAAAGATACCGATTTAAGAAAATGTCGGTTGGCGAAGAAGAAGAAAGGGATTTGCGCTATTATTTCGTGAATCTAAAAGTATTATTTGAAATATTAAACGTATAAAATATTATGGCACAGCAAACGCAATTTTCTGCAATAGACATCAAGCAACTTTGGTACATTCCTGCTGCAAGCGTAACAGTCGAGCCAGTTGATAATGCTAAGATTCAAGCACTTATCGCACAAGAGGGATGTGTTGAGGTGAAGAATATCCACCAAGACACATGGGCGATTGAGGAGGCTGAGTCTTCACAGGATTCTTACAAGAATCAACTTTCGGGTTCGGTTTATCGTATGGGTAAGAAAGTCATGGGTGATGTCACCTTTGCATTTACTATCGGTCAGTACGATTTCAAGACCAAAGCAGACCTTTTGGGTGGTACTGCAACAGACCACTCATGGAAACGCCAAAGGGGTATTCCAAACAACATTTATATGTGCATGATTGCACTTACCACGGATGACATTTATTGTGTTCTTCCAAAGGCAAATGTGAATGTTCGTGAGGCTAATACTGATGGTGCTATTGGTTTGGCAGTTGTCGCAACGGCACTTGAGCCTTCTAATAGTGGCAACACTAACCGCGAGTCATGGTCACCTGAGATTTGGGTCGAGCATGAGTATATCGGTTAAGGAACAACACAAACGTAAATAACCAAGTGGGGGATTGGGATTTATCCTTTTCCCCCTTTTCTTAACATCAAAGCAACAAACGACTAAATGGAAAATGGCGCAAGACTTATATCATCTGCCTTGATAGGGTTGGATGGTGAAACGGTTGTCGTTAATGGTAGGGCGTATTTCGTCTTACCGCCTACGATTAAGAAGATAGCAGGCGCGGGGTACTACATTACTAAGTATGGGGGTGAAAAGACCATAGGCGATATGCTTAAAATGATGTCGCAAAGTATGGATGCTTGCAAGGCACTTTCATGGTTCATCCAAGGAAACGAAGATTTGGCAGACGAACTATCGAATGGTACTGTAAACGAAGTGGTTGATGGTTTGGAAACGTGTATCAAGTTAATAAGTACCGAAAATTTTTTAAGGCTATCCCTTTTAGCGAGGAACGTGCGGAGCGTGATAGCAAAGCAAAAGTAGTCGGTAACGAGTGCTTAATGGGGCAGATTGCTACGTTCTGTGAATCTCTGCATCTGTCGTACAAAGAAGTGTTTGAAGAAATACCATACAGAAATTTAGTTATCATGGCAAAGGATAAGTTACACACTTGCTATGGTAGCGTGGTAAAGAAGATTTCGGGTAAGGAAATGATGGCAAGGCGCATGGAGGGTCGTAAGCGGAAAGACGAATAGGAAAGTAAGTGGAATAAATGTATCATAGAATTAGGTTTTAGGTTTTAGTTATTAGTTATTTTGTTATTTGATGTTTACGGAAGCGGAGGGCATTGTGAAATGCTTTCCGCTTTTAATCGTCTTTGATGTCGAAATCAAAGGATTTGTTAGCCTCATCCAAGTTCTTTGCGATTTCCAATATTGCAAGTTTCGTGTCATAGTAATGCTTTTCCTCATAGCATAGGTGCAAGCGTGTGAAATTGGAAATAGGCAAATAGTCTAATAGTTCTACCAAGTCATTGTAGGATGTCGCAAAGTAGTAGTCGTTATTGACGAAGATATGGAACGTAAGATAATCCTCACCAAACAACACCTCCTTGATTGAGCACCCAATGGCACGGCAGAAATTCATAGCGGATTGCAACTTAATGTTATGCTTTGGGGATGTAAGCGCACAGATATTACTACGTTTTTGCCCCAATCTTTCAGCAACCTCCTTTTTCGTAAGGTTGTATTTCCTTAAAATGTCATTCCAATACATAGCGTTTTCTTTTTATGTGCAAAGTTACAATAAATAATCTGAATAGGCAAATATTTATATATAATAATGTATAATATTTATTATACCATGCAATTTTGTAAAGTCCACATGGCAAAATGTTAAAAAGTTGGTATTTTTACGAAAAAAGTTAGTAAAATATTTGCATAGTTCAAAAAATATTATTACCTTTGCATTGTAATTAAGAAACAAAACAATTTAGAACTCAAGGTTAAGAGAATAAAAAGACCATTAACAAGAATGAAACAGAACTTAAAGCAAATCGCAGAGTCACGCTTTAATGGTTTAGTTGATGCAATCGACTATTACTTTCATCTAAGCAATATGGTTAGCAAGCCATTAAGCAAGGTTCAGAAGAACGACTTAAAGGACATCGCTAATCAGTTGTCAGTTTTCGGAAAGAAAGCGGAGAAATGGATTGGATTGGCTAACGAAATGGTAGCATTTCAGTAATTACTAACCGATAAAAGCGTAAAGTTATGAAGGATATAATAAACGACATAAAGAATGCCGATAAAGAAGACGTTATCGCAGTTTGCTATTCTATTGTAATGATAGGCATAATGTGGTTTTCTTTGGCAATTTTCAAGTAGGAAATTTCATATTATCACTTTTAGGTATTTGGTCACGGTGGGCGGTACGGTAGTAGGCATCCAAACTGCCCACCACACCAAAGAAAATAGAAAAAAAGACACCGCAATGTTTGAGGTAATTTTGTGTAGTGCCATTATAAGTATGGTATTTGTTCTAAAGGAAATACGCAATGCGCTTGAAGAAATTGCGGATAAGTTGAATAACATTCATAAAGAAATTAAGAAAGGAAAAGGAAAATGAACAAAAGATTTTACGAATATATCAAGGATAAGAAAAAGGAAAGTTACACAATCGAAGAAATGGAAGATGCTTTTGTCTATGCCACAAAGACAGCGAGAAGTTGCGTATGGCAGAAGACCGAGCCACAAACCGCAAAGACAAAGACAATCGTAATTGCGATAAAGACAAAGTATGAGCCACGCATAAAGACCATACCAACAAGCGCATACGAGGCTTATGCAAAGCAAAACGAGATAATCGGTTGGACTTACCCAAAAGCGTTGTTCAACAACAAAAAGCAGAAAAGCAATGAATCCGTACTATAAGGTTAGCGAACTGAAGGAGTTTCTTAAACCGATAAAAGGCGGTCGGCTATATGTAACAGTTGGCGAATCCAAGCGAATAGCAAGGATTGATGCTATTGAAAATATCGGAAATGATGTTTTCGTTAAGGTTTCGTTATAGGTGTTCTCTTCATTATACTTGTTAGGGGCGCATTCTGAAACATGGATGCGTCCTTTTTACCAAAAAGGTAAGGAATATAAGAAATTACTGATATAGTGTGATATTATTCATCTTATGAGTTTGGGTACGTTGTCCGTGAGGATAGCGTACCAATTTTTTTTGAAAAAAGTTTGAAAAAAAGTTGGCAAAAAATTTGCATATTACAAATATTTTTTGTACCTTTGCATCGTAATTAAGAAACAAAGTTAATCAATTAGAACTCACGGCTAAGAGAATAACAAAGCCACAAAGGATATGACTTTAGCACAATTAGAAAACAAGGTTTCAGTAAGTTGGAAGGGTTATGGTAGTTACCATGTGGTCGTAGAATATCGTAACAGATATATATCATATACCGAGCATGATAGCCAACTATGGGACACGTTGAAGGGGTCAAGTTGCGGTTACACACGCAAACAAGCCTTGCAGATAATGTATAATAATTGCGTTAGGGCAAATAAGTAAGGAGGGCGCAAATATGAAAAAAGGATATGTAGTATTCTTTAACGGAAACCTCCATAGGGGATTTCGTACAAAGCGTGAGGCAAGAATGTATGCGGATGATATGCAAAGACTATTGCCGAATGTGGTTGTAACAACGAATTTCGATAATAAGAAGTAACAAGTATAATAAGTTAAACCTTTTAAGTATTAGAAGTATGAAGTACGACATTGATGATTTCAGAGGCTACCCACAAATCAAGGTTGATAACCGCAAAGCCATTATAGGTTTGGAGGCTTTATGTGATAGTCTTGAAGACTTGAAGAATAGCGGTTTTAAGCCGTGTTGCTTTCTGTTGGTAGATGACAACGTGGGTACATACCTTTGTGATGTGGATAAGTATTTTCGTAAGGACGAGAATATGGCTGAGGGTCGTAGGGGTTGGTACAAAGGTGATAACGGCAAATTCTTGAAAGAATGCCTAATGCCTATGTGTGACAACTTGAAGGCAGTTACCAATAGTTGCGAAATGGAAGAAACCATAAGCAAAATCAAGGATTTGCAAGAAACACTTGAAGAAATCGAAAAGTTGGAAGACGATTGCCATTTTGTCATTTCGGAGGCTGATGGTGCTTTCTGTGATTATGACGAACTTTATTCGTCAAAATCAACAGATAAGGATGGTATCACCACCGTAATCGGTTTCTTTATTGATTAACCTTTTAAGACCAAAGCAATATGATGATAGATGCAAGTAAGTACAAGACAGACGAAGAGCGTTTGAATATTGTGCCAAAAATGGATAATCGCCAATGGGATATTGTGGCACAATGGGAGAACGAGGCGAAGTCGGAAAAGGCTCGTGAAACCTTTCATAGTTATAGCCGTAGTATGTACCACAAAGAAGAGTTTTCTTGTTATGGCGAACTTTAGTTAATTGGTTGTTTTATATAGTTGGTGCGTCATCCTTTAGGGGGTGGCGCATTTTCTGTGTATAGACAAAAGAAACGCACTATCCCTCACGGACGGTGCGTCTCCAAACCTTTTAAGTTCCCCCACACCAAAGGGTAGTGGAGGAGTAATTAAGATTCTGCAAAGTTACGGAAAAAAACACAAACAACAAAGCCAAAAGGTAGAAATTAGGTTATTTTTTGAATTTATACAAACGAAAATGATACGAAAGTTATTAAAACGTGTGTAAAAGTTGGTATTATTTTTCTGAAAGTGTCACATTTTAGGAATATAGCGAACAAACAAAGCGTGTTAGTTTTCATTAGCGAATAAGTGAAGAATAACAAATTGCAAGTGTGTGTTGTACCAAATATAAAGATTATCTTTGTGTCAAAATTTGTATTTCATTAAAATTCAAGAAACGTGGCAAATCTATATTTCACAGTAGAAACGGACTACACCAAACTAACGGCACTTATCAAGGAAATCAATAGTTTGGAGCAGAAACTAAAAAACGTGAATTTGGTTCTGACCCCACAAGTTGATGTCACTATGTGGCAAAACCAACTTGCAAAGGCAAAGGGGGAACTGAATACGTTGGTGCAAGCGGCAGCACAAGCAGGTGCAAGTATAGGCAATGCGATACAAGCACCTACACTAAACATAAATTTCCGTCAAGCAACGGGCGGTTTGAATGGTTACTCGAATGCGGTGCAAAGGGCAACAAGTTTGGGAATAACGATGGCGCAAGGGATGCGTAACGCACGCGGTCAAGCGGATATGTTTGCAAAGGCTATGGATGGTGCTGCTGATTCGACGGGGCGTTTTGTTATCGGTATGAAGAATTTCATAGCGAACTACACCGCTGCCAACCTTGCTTTGCGTGGACTTTACTCAGCCGTTGGACTGATTGGCGAGGCAAAGAATACAATTATGTCTTTCCAAACGGCAAATTCCCAACTTAAAGCCATATTGGGCGCAACAGACGAACAAATGCAAGGGTTTAAGGACACAGCCGAGGAGTTAGGTAGAAAAACGGTGTTCACGGCTTCACAAGTAACCGAATTGCAGATTGCTTTGTCAAAGTTAGGTTTTTCGGCTTCTGATATTCACGCAATGGAAGAGCCTGTGTTGCACTTTGCACAAGCCACGGGCGCATCGTTGGACGAGGCGGCATCAACCACGGGTGCTGCGCTTAGAATGTTTGGCGTGGCTGAAAAAGACTATGAAGAAATGGCTATCAAGTACACAAATGCTATGGCTTCGGCTACTATGTCTTCGGCACTTGATTTCCGAATGATACGCGATAACCTCGCAACTTTCGGACCGATGGCTCATTCCATAGGCTTGAATATTGAGGATGTCTTGGCTTTGTTTGGTAAGTTGAAAGATTCGGGTGTGGAGGCTTCCACGGCTATGACATCACTTAGGAACATTTTTACCAAGGTGGCACAAGGAAAGATTGAAGGCATGGAAAACGTGCATTCATTGGATGAATTTGTGGCAGGTTTGGAAAAGTTGAAGAATTTGGACACGGGTAAGGGTATGAAACTTATTGGGCCGCGCGGTGGTACTCAGTTCATTACCCTTATACAAGAAAGCCAAAAAATCCTTGAATTGCGTGATAAGATAAGCGCACAGATGAACCAAGACACCACGGGGGGTATGTCTGCAAATATGACAAATAACCTCGCGGGTTCTATAAAGATGTTGCAATCTGCATGGGAAGGCTTTATACTTACGTTCCAAGAAAGCGATGGAATTGCAAAGGATTTCATTGATAATGTTACCGAGGGCATTGGTAAACTAAGGGAGTTTGTCGCGGGCGCGGGCGATTGGTCAAGGGAAGAAATCGAAAGCGTGATACACGGAGCGGAGGCACTTATCGGTGTTATTGCCACATATAAGGCTTTGCGTTTGGGTGAAAGTGCCTATAATAGCGTATCTGTGGCATTCAATAATAGTATGCAAGCGCAAGAGGTGGCACTTGCAGAAAGGATGACATTGGAAATGCAGAAACAAGCAGGTATTCAAGTGGAAATGAATACACAGAAGGCTACTGCACAGACGATGGCGGCGGAGCAACTTATGTTGATTAGGGCGCAGTTAGAAGCCGAAAGGGAACAAGCCGTATTGGAAATCAGAAAGCACGCTACTAAGGCAGATGCGTCCCAAATGGCAGAGTTGGCGGTGCGCGATGCGAAGATAGCAAAGGCAGACGAAGAACTTTTGACATTACGCAAACAAGCAGTCACACAAGCGCAAATAGTAGCCGAATGTGAAAAGCAAGTTGCTTTGAATGCTTCAAAGCGTAATATTGCAAGGTTGGATAAGGCAGAGGCGAAAGCCATATTGATACAAGAAAAGATTGTCACGGCTGAAAATCAAAAGCAAGTCCTTTTGAAAGAAAAGCAAGTGACAGAGGACGCATTGTTAGAAGCGCACGGAAAGCAACGATTGACAACGGAGCGTATAGTTGGCGTGGAAATGGGAAAGAACATAGGAAAGGCGAGCAAATTCAAGGCTGTTATGGCAATGACAGGTTTGGATATGTTGGCTAACCCTTATGTGCTCGCTGCCGCAGCCATCGCCGCCGTTGGCTATGGACTTTATAAGATTATCACCTATGAGGACGAGGCAACGAAACTTGCAAAGGAATACAATAAGGAAATCGCAAAGGTGAATAGCGATTTTGAAAAGAATGCAAGCAAGGAAAAGCAAACCGTAAAGGCTGATTATTTCGCCTTGAATGCTGCGCCCCCCGATACCAAGGTGTATAAGGACGCATACGATAACCTTAACCGATTGATGAAGGAGTATGGCATAAGCGCGGAAAACGAAAAGGAAACTTTGGACTCCCTTAACAATAAGCGTGATGAACTTATTGCCAAAATGGAGCAAGAAAAGGAAATAAGGCGCGAAATTGATGTCAAGACAAAGATTGGCGAAGTTGAGGATAAAAGTGTAGAAGAAGCGAAAAACCAATTAGCGGAAAGCCTTGAAAAATTGCAAGGCGGTGGTGCTATTAGTGCAAGTCTCGCGGGCATGGTTGATGAGAAGTCTTTGGCAGACTACAAGAAAATCATGGATAGGATTGAGGTACTAAGACACCCCGATTTGTCGGGCAAATCGCTAAGTGAAAGAAAGGACATCAAGGCTAAGAATGGAAACGAAATTTCCCAACTAAAGAAACAAGCACACCAATTAGTCGAGGCTAATGCTGATGTTGAAAGATTGGGTAAGGCTATGGGGTACACAGCATCCGAAATCAGAACGATGCAAACCGCATATAGGGATTACTTTAGAACTATTTCAACGATTAAGGATGTAACGGAAGACGTTAGCGAGGCGAATTGGCGTGCGGCAGAAGCGCAAAGAAAGGCTAACTATGAAGCCGAAAGGCTTTCCTCAACGCAAAAGCAATTTGCGGAAAGGGCGCGTCTTTCCAAAATGTCAGTCAAAGACCTTAACGATGAACTCGCACATATCGCTAAGAAGTACAAGATTGAACTTGAACTTACAACCAAGGTTGAAGATTTGCCACAATGGATGAAAACCAAGTTTAACGTGGGTAATGGAAAGGAAACACAAGGTACGGTGAATGCCCTACGAAAAAATGCTTCATTCCATGCAGAACGCGCGAACAACGGCAATTTGACAGACGCGCAAAGGAAAGACCACTTGCAAAAGGCACAACAATATGGGTTGGCGGCTGATTACGCACAGCAAGAAGTTGATAAGCGAAAGTCAGAAGCAGAGGAAAAGGCAAAGACCGCGACAGAGGAAAAGAAGAATGCCGAAAAGGACGCAAAGGCTACGGCTGAAAACGATAAGTTGGCGCGTGAAAAGGCGTTAAGGGATATGCGTAAGGAACGTGAAGCGCAAGCCGAAAGGTGGAAGAAGAAACTAAGGGAAATCGAAAAGGATATTGCACAATGTCAGATTGACGCGATGTTAAAAGCCGAGAACGAAGTCGAAGAGGCAGAGAAGAAAATCGGCTTGCAACGTAACAAGAATGTGAATGATAGGATTGCAGACCTAAAGGCAAAGAATGAGGATGCAGTCAAGGCATTGCAAGACGAAATCGAGAAGTTGTGGAATATAGACCCCGACCATAAGGAGCGTAAGGCAAAGGACGAGAAAAAGGACAAAAACGGCAAGGTGAAGTCCGCAGGGGTTCAAGGTAGGGGCGCAGTAGAATTTGATAAGAACGCTTTGGAAAGCGGAACGGGCGAGTTTGCAAAGGGTGGCAAATACTACGAAGATTACCTCAACTACAAGAAAAAGAAGATTGCGCTTAACGCACAACTTAATGCACAACTGATTGCAGAAGAGGCTAAGTCATTCAAGGAGGTTTATGAAACCTACAAGGATGACGAAGATAAGCGTGCGCAAGAAATCGCGAAACTGAAAGCAGACCTAAAGGCTTTGGACGAAATCGCGGAGCAGAATAGGAACAACCGCCAAAAGAATGAGGAGATGATTGCCGATATTACGGATAGGTCAAAGGCAGTCGATGAAAAGGAAAAGGAAAAGAAAAAGCGCATTCAAGAGGTGGAAATCCAACTGCAAGGGGCAGATTTCAAGAAAGGCGAAAAGGAAAGGTTAAGCAAGGAATTGCAAACCCTAAAGGCTGAGTTGCAACAGATTGCAAGCGAAAAGATTGAATTGGATGTGCAACTGAAGGATGCTAATTTGCAGAAAGGTATCATTGAGAAAAGTGATGAACTTTCCGAAAAGGCACAGGATAAGATTGCTTTAACGCTTGATAACAAGTCAGATAATCTCGAACCAAAGAAAATCGAATATCTGAAACAATATGGCGATAAGCAACAGCAACTACAAGCAACTGAGTTGGAACACATAAAGCGCGTTAATGATTTGCGTATCAAGGGCGCGAATGAGTGGGAAAAGGTCAGCGAAGAAAAGCGATACAGAAAGGAAAAGGATGAAGTTGTAGCAAACAATAGTTTGGAAGAAATCAAGAAAGACCCAAATTATTTGTCGGCTATGGAAGACCCACAGTATGTTACTACTGAAGGGTTAGATACCTTGTACTCTAAACTAAAGAACGCGAAGGCTGCTTTGACAGACCTACCACCCGACCAACTGCAAGCCATTGCAGACCTTATGAATAAGATAAGCGAAGAGGTTACAAGCCGTAACCCTTTCAAGACTTGGAAAGAGGGCGTAAAGGAAATGGCAGAGGCAAAGGTGGAAGTAAAGGACACAGCCAAAGAATTTGCAGACGCACAGAAACAAGTAAATTGGTTAAGCGGACTTAGCGGTGAGGAAAGTAAGGCGTATTATGAAAGCGAACTGAAAGGTAGGGAGCAAGAAAAGGATATTGCCACCAATGTAAGGGAACAAGCGGAGCAAGACTATGCCAATGCTATGGAAAGTGGCACGGCAGAGGAGCAAGCAGAAGCGCAACAAAGGGTTGAGGACGCTTTGGCACGCGAAAGGGAGGCGATAATTGCAGTTACAGAAGCGCAAGAGGACTTGAACCGCGCAAAGCAAGGCATACCGACCAATAAACTTATTGACGCACAAGACAAACTAACAAAGTCAGAAAACAGATACAAGAATGCGTTGAATAAGGAGAAAACCGCGAATGCAAAGGTCAAGAAATCAAGAGCAGAAGTAGGAAAGAGCCTAAGTTCCCTTGGTTCTGCGATGAATGATTTGGGTGAGCAAGTGAATGAATTTGGCGGTGACGCAGGGCGTTATATTAAGGATATTGGTAATATGGTGTCTTCTGTTGGTGCTGCCATGACAGCCGTATCTACGGTGACAGACACCTCAATATCTACGATTGAAAAGGCATCTGCCATTCTTGCAATCATAAGCGCAGCAATTCAGTTGGCTACGGCGGCAGCCGACCTTATAGGTTTGGGCAAAGACGATTCGGGGTACGAAAACGCAAAGGGCGAATATGAGGAACTTATCAGTATATGGGATGAACTGATAAGCAAGAAAAAGGAGTATCTAAGTGAATCGTGGGGTAGTGAAATCAAAGAAGTTGGAAAGGAAATCGAAAGAATCTATAACAACGAGATTGAGGCTACAAGAACTTTGGCACAAGAAAGGTTGGGCGCGGGCGCAAGCATAGGCTCACACTCGTATGGTTATCGTATGAATCGCGACCTAAAGGAGTACTATAACAAAATCGGTATTTCCGATATTAGGGATTTGACGATGATGTCGGGTGAGCAGTTGCAGAAAATCAAAGAAGACCAAAGCCTATTTTGGGCAAAGTTGGATGGCGATTTCCAAGAATACCTCGAAAAGATTATTGAATGTGACGAGGCTATCAAGGAAAACGATAAGGCTATGCGTGAACAAGTAGCGCAAATGTCTTTCGATGATATGTATGGGAATTTCGTTGATACGTTAATGGATATGGAGGCTTCGGCTTCGGATTTCACAGACGATTTGACGGAGAAGTTTACCAAGGCATTGCTATCTAACGAAATAGGTGCTTTGTATAAGGATAAGTTGCAACAATGGTACGATGACTATTCCAAGAAATTGACGGATAGCGGTGGTAAAATGTCACAAGCAGAAGTCGAAAAGTTCAGAAAACGCTATGAGGATATGGTGCAAGAGGCTATGCAGAAGCGCGACCAAATAGCAGACTTGACGGGATATAAGCAAGTTTCTGAGCAAGAGGGTACGACCAAGGGTTTTGAGGGTATGTCACAAGACACAGCCGATGAACTGAATGGAAGGTTTACGGCTTTGCAGACGAGTAACGAAGTCATTGCACGCAATTCTACCCTATTAGCCGAGCGCGTTGATACAATTATGTCAATGATGGCAGAAAAGGCTAACACGGCACTTTCTAAGGGTGCAACATTTGAGGTTGAAGTGGATAACGATACGGATAACACAGAAAACGCAAATGTCGTTCCCACCCTTGATGCCATAAGCGACTACATCAAAAAGATGTATGAAAGCGTAAATGACTTATCTGTGGTATTGAAAGCGTACAATCAAGAAATCGCAGAAAGGCAGAATGCAACACCGAACACAACGAAGTCCGAAAAGAAAGACGAAGAAGTAAGTGTCGGAAAGCATAGCGCGGAAGTCACAGAAGCGCGTAAAAGGGACAACGAAACCGAAACGGTGACGGAGTTCTTTGACAGATACGCGGAAGAGGTTGCAAAGATAGCCGAAAGCGAAAGAAACCGCTTTGAAAGTAGCGCGTCACTTTCTGAAAGCGTATCACTTAACACGTCATTGCAAGGCTTGGTATCTGAAATCGTTACGCAGAGGTCTATTGCCGAGGACACAAGGAACTTGTTGGCACAATCCTACTTGGTTCTGCAAAACATTGAAACGAACACGGGGGATGTCGTAGAGCCAATTAAGCGAATGGCTGACGAAATGGACAGAATGCGTAGGCAAATGGAGAAGTTGTAAGATATGGCACAGATAAAGATAAATGGTGCATACGTTAATGGGGTAATGATGGGGGACGGTTTCTTGAACGCCCTCCACCAACCCCTTGAACGTAAAGAGTGTATATACAACGAATCAAGGCTAAAAAATGGGAAAACCTTGGTGGATATGCCGAACCGCTTTAAGGCACGTTCCCTCGTCCTTACATTTGTAGTCTTTGGCGATACGAAAGCGGATTTTGAAACCAATAAGGCGCATTTATTGGACTTGGTGGATAGCGATAAGATAGAATTAAGTACGTCCCACGATGAAAGCGAGGTGCATGAACTGATATATACGGGCAAAAACGTAAGTTATGCAGATAACGGATTGTCGTGTTTGCTAACATTGGGATTTAACGAACCGAAACCATATAGAAAAAGGGGGTAATATGTTGAAACAGATAAAAGTAAATGGTAATTACTTGGTAGGCGTGATGATGGGCGAGGGTTTTCTGAATACCTTAAAACAGCCTTTGGAAATGAAAGACTATGTAACCAATACATCGCGTTTAGAAAATGGCAATAGGGCATTGCCTTTGTTCAGAAGATGCAAGGCGCGTTCCCTTACATTGCCGTTTGTCGTGTTTGGTGAGACAAAGGCTGAATATGAAACGCGAAAAGAAAACCTACTAAATTTAGCGTATGGCGATAGTTTTAACTTGGAGGTGGATGGTATGCCAAACGTAGTTTTCCACCTTATATATACAGGAAAAAGCGCGTCTATAAGCGAAGATTTGAATTATACGGCTACTATTACATTAGGGTTTGACGAACCGAACCCACGCAACAGAATTTAGAAAACGGATTTTTTGAATACAAATTTTAGGAAATTGGTATAAAATTGCCATGTAGGGATTACAAAAACGGCAAAAATACCAATTTCTTTTATTTTTTTTGAAAAAAGTTGGTAAAAAATTTGGAAGTTTCAAGAAAAATGTGTACCTTTGCATTGTAATTAAGAATTACAAGTTGTTTCACCTTTTTACTCACGGTCAAGAGCATAACAAGACCACCAAGCATATGAAGAGTATGAAAGAAATCAAGCACAGAGGTATGAAGAAGAGCCTTGAAATCCCAATGCGTTCACAGATGGCACTCCACCTTTCACCTATTGGAAGCACGAAGTGGCAGAAAGAAAAGCGCGTTTTGCTCAAACTTAGAACTGCGTTGGATTCTTATGTGTGGTTCATCTATGAGGGTGAAGAGTTGGACAATGGGGATTGGCGTTTGTTCGGTGACAGAATAGACCCAAAGGGTGTAAAGACTGAGGGCGTTTTCAGTCTGAAAGACTTAGAATCACAACGTGACGAAGATGGATATTGTTACGTTTCTGTTGATGAGCAAGTGTTCAACGTGTATCATCGTGATGGTTGGTATTATGACGAGTTACCAAGCGATAACAAGTCACAAGACAAAGATAATAGCAATATGGGTATAGAGTACAAAGTATCAAGAACAAGTGCATGGTCAGATACTAAACCATGCGAGGAGGCTTATCGCAAAGAAGGCGAAGAGTACGATTGGTATGTTAGAATTAACAGCCTTGAAGACCTTATGAATTTCATTAAGAAATATGGTAAGGTCGTGGTAAATGAAGGCTATATCGAGATTTATGACGATTGGCGCGAATAGCAAAAGGCGGTTGTAATGACCGCTTTTTCTGCCAAATGTTAGAAATAAATCATAATCAAAAGAATAGGAGATAAGACTATGCTACATTATTATTCATCAAAACTTGGTACTATTACAATAGTTCAGCAAAGGGGTGACGAGGTAAAGCCTCGTAAGTTTAAGATTGACATAAGACAAGGAAACTGCCTTGCGGTGTTCGTCTATGTTTACAAAGAAGAACACCCCCAAAATCCAAAATTGCCTTGGGTTCATCAGTTGGTGACATACTTTAATGACGAAAGAAGCCTAAAGTATAGCATTAAATGTAATGGTGAAAAACCATTCGAGAACATATTTAGTGCCAAAAAGATTGAGAAGGTTAGGCTTAATTTGTTCTACAAGGAAAGCAAGGTATTGCTTAAATACATGGTGCGTAATGGGCTGAAAGTAGAATGTTATTACAAGGAGGAAAAGGCATGAACGCAATGGAAATAGTAAAGCAGATTGTTTCAGTTCTGACAGACGATGAGAAACAACTATTAAAAGACACTATCAACTACGGTAGTTGGGGTGACGGTGATATGGAGTTTCTTGACGATAACGGCAATATTGAAACCGATGGGATGATGGGGTACTGCACCAATGACGCAAAGTTAGGCGGTCACTTTAAGGGGCGCGTGGTTTCAACCATGTTTCGTTCTATATACAAGAAGTTATGCAAGGGTGAACACAACAAAGTAGGGCGTTATATTTCGCACTGTAATGATTGGTGGTGTGACGGTAGCGGTGATATGCTATTTATTCGCTATGCGTATAGTGATGCCTTTGAAGAGTGGGCAAAAGAAAAGAATTGAAAGTAAATAACATATAAAAAAGTTTAGTTGTGTGGGGTGTTTGTTGAAAGACGAGCACCCCTTTTGTTTTGTGGGGATGGCAGTAAACGGATTTTTTTATATTCCTATGAAAAAAAATTGGCAAAAAATTTGTATATGTCAAAAAATATTAGTACCTTTGCAATGTAAATAAGAAACAAATAACAACTTTGAACTCACGGCTGAGAGGATAACAAAGCCAAAAGCAATATGAAGAATTTGGAGAATAACGAGAACGCAATCAAGAAATATTACGAAGATTTCAAGAAAGATAACCCTAATGTAATAATGCTTTTTAGGGATAATGATTTCTATGATGTCTATGAAGACGATATAAAGGAGGTGAAAGAAGTCATTAAGTTGTGTACGCAAAAAAAGCGTAAGAATGGCATGAAATACCTTTGTTTCCCACGACCAGCACTTGACATCTATTTACCAAGGCTCGTAAGGTGTGGAAAGCGTGTGGCAATCGTTGAATATCCGATTTACAAAAAGTAATAATCTGTAAATATAGCAATATGAAGTTTAAGGTTGAAAACTTTGATTCGCGAAAGAATGATGTTGCTTTTATGCTATTGCATAGTATGGAAGAAGGCGATGCTTTGGCGATTAGCGAAGAACTGCAAAAGAACGGTTCTGACGAGTTGGATATACATCTAACTTGTAATGGGCGTGAGTTGAACATTGAAAAGTTTGTGACACGGCTTGATGATTTGTTAGATTACAATATAAAGACAAAAGCGCGTGAGTTGTTTGACGAAATTGTGACGGATAAGGTTCGCGATATTATTGCGTCACTTGATAGGATTGAGCAAACGTGCCGTTCTGTGAACGAACAAATAGATTGGACGGATTTGTTTGATAAGTTCTATGACGAGAAGAAGTACAAGAAATTAGCCGAAATAAAGAAAGCGGAAACCGATAAAAAGGAGTGATTTATTCACTACGTTACAACGTGAAAGAATGGGTGCATATTGCATCCATTTTTTTTGTGCCTTTTTCGTACCTTTGCAACGTAAGTTGCAAACTTTCACAAAGTTGATTAAAAACGATAAATAAATACAGATTAGATATTATGGATTTGCAAGGTTATTCTTCTGAAATTACAATACATAGGGGGCGCGGTTTCTCCGATGTGGTTGTACCTATTACGCCAAATTCCGTAAGGGTTGCAAAACTGATGGGGGATGATTATATTCAGTTGGTTTTCAACTTGACGGAGGCGATATATTTTCCTATTGGTTCTTATTGCTTTATAGGCGATAAGATACTGCAACCGTCCTATGTAGCAGGCAAATATATCGTAACAGAACAACAGAATCCAAGGCGCGAGGGTAACGTGTATAAATACGAGTTGCGCATGGATAGGTACTATGTTGAATGGAAGAATAGGCTTTACAAATATTCCCCCGTTTATGGTTCGCGTGAAGCATCATGGACTTTGAGCGCACGTTTGGAAATTTTCGTGCAGTTGTTCGTGGATAACCTTAAAAAGTATGGTTATCGCTTTCATTCTGTTGTCAATGGTGAGGACACCTTTACAGATTATACATACCAAATTTCTACGTTTGCAACACAAGAAATTGACTATGAGGAGGCAAAGGCTATTTCGTTTGATAGCGTAAGCCTTTATAGTGCCTTAACGACTATTGCGCAAGCGTGGAAATGCGAGTGGTGGGTGGATGATAGCGTTATCCATTTCGGAAGGTGTGAATTGGAAACAAGGGATGAGGATTGTGTTGTTTTGGAAGAGGGTAGGAACTTGTCGGGCATTTCGTCTTCGGGTTCTAAGAATACCTATGCTACCCGTATCTATTGTTTCGGTTCTGAAAAGAACATACCTTCGTGGTATAGAAAGAAATTGGAATTTAGTACGGGGGTAGATGATAAGGCGATAGACCACACAAGACCACTAACACCTTCTTTCTTCAAGTACTCAACACTAACGCTTGATGATTTGAATACGGAAACCCTTAACTTTCCGTCTGAAATCGTAAACCTTTCATATTCGCTAAAGGAGCGTTGGACTGACATTCTGAATGGAACGAAAGGCGAAACAAGCGAATACAGCAAGGGTAAGGTGGATGGCGTTTTGTATAATGGCAAAATGCGCGTTTCAAAGAATGGTGAGGGCGTTGCTTCGACAGATTACTATTTCCCAAAGAACGGAAACGCAAGGGCGCAAAAAGGCGTGTATGCAATGACTATTGACAACGGTAGGGTCATGGTCAGTTGCACGCAAAACGTAAATCTTTTTGTTTCCGCTACGTTGTTTTTCAGAACACAAGAGGACATTGAAAATAACAACGAGGGGCAAAGGTTGGTGTTTGATTCTGTAACGCTTACAAACGAAAAGACCGCAATCTTAGGTATTACGTTTGATGGGTTGGTATCATTCGATGGGAACGTAGGCACGGGATTGTACTTGGTGCTTGACATAGACAACTTGGATGATACGGAGCACGACTTGACGATTACGACAAACGGATTGAATGCCGTGTTTAGCGATGTAACGGTGAATACGGATATTAACGTATTGTCGGGTACGTTGAAAGGGCAGACGATTTCAGCAACGGCTACCCCAAAGGGTGACAATATGGACAAGTTGGTATTTGATTGTGTAGGATTGCAAAGCGGTGACATCTACACAATGACAAATATTAACAAGGGTAAGATTAAATCATCTTACTATTCAAAGAACTATGGGAATGATGTGGTGCAAAATGGTGTTGTTGCCACACGCCTTATGTTGCCCGAAACGGCTGAATACCCATACAATAACATAGACGCGGAGGAGAATCTACCCGAAAGTGAAATCATTGAAGCCGTTGTTGCAAATGACGATATTTTCCCACGACAGGAACTTTTGGTAGATGAAATTGCGACAAAGGTAAAGTATGACGAGGAGAAACTATCCAATGGCGAAAAGGTCAAGACCCCTTGGAATGCGTACCAACTTAGGGTAGCCGTTGACCAAACGAAGTTTCCAAACGGTACTTTCCATTTCTACAAAGACTATATACTGAATGGCAAAACTTTGTCGTGCAAGTTCTTGTCAGGTAAGTTGAACGGCATGACTTTCGAGGTGCTGTTTAACCCTAACGCGCGAACTGAAAAGTCAGAAGATTCACAGATTTTCGAGATTGTAAGGAACGAGGATTATGGCAGACCAATCCCCGATGATGTGTTGTACCCACAAAAAGGTGACAAACTTGTATTCTTCAATTTTGATACGGATTTGGTAGGAGACCAACTTTTGACAATGGCAGAGGAAGAGTTGGCTATTGAAATGAAGAAGTACATGGCAAAATCAAAGGTTGATGATAGGACTTTTGATGTCAATGCTATGGTGTGCGAGAATCCTATGGAAGTATTGCAAAGGCAGATGCAAGGATATTCGGACGCGGAAACTTTGCCTTTGTTTCAGTTGGGACATAGGGTAAGGCTGAATGATAGTGCTTTCTTCAAGGAGGGATATAGATATTCGCGTGTCATTGGTATGGAGTGCAAGTTGGACTTTCCGTTTGACGCACCAAGGTACACGTTAGGCGAAAGTTCAGCATATTCAACGCTAAAGGCACTTTCCGAACAGATTGAAAGCCTTAAAATGAATGGTGCAAGCGTTACCGTAAGCAATGGCGGTGGTAATTTCTACGTTATCAAAGACCACGACTCGACAGCACCAAGCGATAGCAACGTATATTCCGCTTTGCGAAGTCAAAGGCAATTCTTGAACGCTTTGGATGATGATGTTGCTGAGGGTATCATTACGTTTGCCGAGGGATTAAAGGCAATCGGTATGACAGAAGTAAACGACACCAACGTAAAGGGTGAATTGAACGCACAAGGAAAGGCACGCTTTGGGAACTATGTGGAATTTGCAAAGGCTCTCCGTTCAAAGGTGTTTATCAATTCAATGGATTTTGGGCGCGGTTGGCAGTTGGATGAAAATGGTAACTTGCAGATTGAAAGCGCGGAAATCCGCTCATCCCTAAAGGTGTTGGAATTGGTATATAACAGACTTAGCGCACAAGAGGGTGACACCGTATATACAGAAAGTGGCACGGTGGATAAGGTCGTAAGTTTGCCGAATACGGGCGCGTATAGGTGCTATCTTAAAAAGCGTTCAGAAACCGACTATAACGCTTTCCGAAAGGGTGATGTGTTAAGGGGTGTGGTAAACAACCTTGCAGAATTGGGAGGCGGTCAGTATTTCACTTGTTTCTACTATGTTACGGATGTAAAGGCAGAAATGGGTGAAAATGGCGAGAACTATATAGATGTAATGGCTTATGGTTCAGACAGACCCGTGTATATGAAAGACGAAAGCGGAAATATCGTCTATGAAAAGGATATAAACGGAAACGATATACCGCAAGTGTCATATTTTATCGCACCGCCTTATGTGCTGAAAGAAGATTTCGAGGGTACGGTGGTGAACGAAGAGGATTATTATCTGTTGGATGGCGAAAAGGTGAAGAACAACTTAGGCGTTCCATCGGGTAAGAACTATGCGCCTACGGAGTTGCTTATGCTGAATAGGTGGGGAAACAATGTCTATCCGTCAGAAGAAAGCCACAACAACAACGATTACAAGTCCTTTATCGTGGCAAAGGGGAACAGGTGGATAAACACAAGACAATCCTCTTGGTACATTTCCTCTTACGAAAAGCGTATAACTATGTTGGATGGTGTGGATAAGCCTATATTGGATGAGGACAACTACGCCGCCTTCTTTGGTTTGCCTTTTAACCTTTCGTCTTTCAAGGGTTATTCAATGGACGAGACACAGCCTTATTTGTATTGCCGTGGCGCGTTCTTACAAGATGTGCATTACATAGATTACAAGGGTCAAGTTATTAAGTTGGAAAGGAATAGGGGTAATTGGTCAGCAGAAGTTGCGGGCAGTAGTGACCCTTATGTGGTTACAGATACCACCTATGACACGGTTTTCTATAAGGATGCAAAATGGCAATGTTTGGCTTCTGTTGCAAGCACCAAAGCACCTGACGCAAGCGGAAACAGCGAATGGAGCAAGGTTTTCGAGGTTGGTTCAGTCGTAAACTATACGATTATTCCAAGTGTATCACAAGTTATCCGTGACGCAGAGGGAAATCCAAACGTAAGGGTAATAACGTGTGATGTCATTAAGCAAGTGGGTGAAAGTGCGCCCGAATACGTTACCGAAGAGGAAAGACAGGTTTACATAGGTCGTAACCAAGAATTTCCTATACCGACACCAAGTCGAAGTGTGACGATTAATGAAGATGACGAAACGATAGAGTTCTATCTGTATAACCCCGATTCTATGTTGGGGAACATTGAGTTTGGTGAATCAATGTTTGCGTTCTTGACGGGTAAGGTTTCGGTTAGCATTATCAAAGAGGGTAACGTGCTAACGGTTTCAAGTTCTGTGAAGTATGCCGTAAGTGAATACGGAGATGAAGCACACAGACCTAACGCAAACCAATTCACGAAGAATATGCCGATAGTGAATGATGGGCAGTTTCTTTGGAGTTGGACGCACACGGAATATAGCGCAGGTGAGCCAACGGATGTTTACACGGTTAGCCGTGTAGGTAAAAGTTTGGGTAAGACAACGATTAAGTACGCTTTGACTGATACGGGGGAAAGACCAAACAACAGCGCGTTTCAATCGGAAATGCCTCAAGTCGTGGACGGAAAATATATGTGGACTTGGACGCATATAGAATATAGTTCGGGCGAGCCTTCGGATTTGTATTCAGTAAGCCGTGTGGGTATTGATGGCGATGGTATCTACAATGTGCAAGTAGATTACTATCAAGACGCAAGCGGTACGCTTACAACGGAGCAGTTGGAACAAAAAACGTGGTTGGAAGATTGCCCTACGTTGATAGAGGATTATTGGCTTTATGTGCGCACGTCAATAGTATATGACGCGGGCAAAAATCCTGTGCGCTCTTATACACGCACACAGAACGGAAAGGGTTCGTATTACGCGGGCATGGAGGAGTACTATGCAGTAGGTGACAATGCTACGACACCACCAAGCGGTTTCCCTAATTCTGTCACGTTTGAAAAGGGTGTTGCTAAGTACCCTAATGGCGCACAGATGACCATAGACAAAACGATTTGGAAAGAGGGTATCAAGCCAACGGCAGAAGAATATAGCAAGAAACCTTATCTGTGGAATTTTGAGATTTCGTTGGATTCTTCGGGTAATAGGTATGTGACCTCGCCTTTGTGTATAGGTAACAATGCAAAGGGTATTCAGTATATCATAGAAGAATACGCGATAAGTGCCAATAGTGAGGCAGGCGAGGGTAGGGATTATCCGTCTGATATTGTGGAAACGGATTGGACGGACGAGCAAGCAGACGCAACGCCTAACGAGGGAAATCCTTATCAATGGAATAGAACAACCACGGTATATACAACCAAAACCGCGAATGGTAGGGATTTCGATAAGGATGTGCATTACCATATTTCAGCAGTAAAGGGTAGCAATGGCGCGGATGGCGTGCAACCAAATCTTTTCGGCTATGAATCCGAACTTGTAAATGGTATGGGATTCGGTACGTTGGTGCATACGAGTGACGGATTTTGTGCCTATGCAAACAACACAAACGCGGCTTCGGGTATGAATGTGTGCTCGATGAATATTGTTGTGCCAAATCTTATGCAAGGTAAGATGTATGCGGTTTCCTTTATGGTGAAAGTTCCCAAGACAAGCGATGTGACGGTGAATATCAACAACTCTACCCCAAACAATGTAAGGGTAGTTGCAAGTACCGAAACAGAAGTAGCAGTAAAGGGATTGATTGTAAACAACACCATAGGCATACGAATCACGCCAACGAGCGGTGCTTTGCAAGGGTTGGTTACGTTCAGTAGGTTCAAGGTTGAATATGCCGAGGATATAGCAGGAATAAGCACAGCATTTAGCGGATTGGCAGAGGATAAGATACCACAAGGTCAAAATCTTTTGTCAGAATGTGGACTTTTCGGCAATTCGTGGACAAAGCACGCGGATTCAACCACAGAGGAGGAGTATTTCCAAGGGCATACGGCTTTGTACTTATATCACGATATAGAAAACGCTTCTATTACAATGGCGAGCCATGAGGTTACGCTTAATGGCGGTAATTGGTACACACTATCTTTTTGGGCAAAGGGTAGTGGCGGTAAAGACTGTTTCAAAGCCGAAATCCAAGGTGTAGAATCTACCTACGTTCAACGCTTGCAAAATGTCGTATCTGTTTGTGTAACTGAAAGTGGGGCGTTAGTGAAAGAAAATGGACAAACGCCTTATGGAAAGTTTAACTTTAGTTCCAAGTGGAAACGCTATACTTTAACTTTCTATGCGCCTTCAAATAGCACTATAAAAGCAAGGGTAAGGTTTATTTGCCAAAAAGATGGCGAATACTACTATATCGCTATGCCGAAACTTGAAATTGGCGAAAAGGCTACGGATTGGCAGTTAAGCGAGGCAGATAGGAAAGGTTTGGGACAAAGGGGTATTCGTGGGGCGATTTTGCGCGGCCCATCTTTGTGGAATAAAGATACAACCTACATGGGCGGTGCTGATAATGAGTTGTATCAAGATATGGTTATGCGCACGGTTAATGGTGTAACGACTTTTTATCTGTGCAGACGCTCGAATAGTAACAGAGACCCCGACAATACCGCTTATCAGACAAATTCGGCTGTTGCACCCGAAGGAACGTATTGGCAGAAGTCACAAGTTAGCGACTTTGTGGCTACAAAGGTACTTTTCGCGGAGCGTGGTAAGATTGAAGACGCGGATTTGGTAAATGTTACGATAAGGGGAACGATAACATCTGATTCTGAATATATAGAAGGGACACAAGAAAACAAGACGGTGATTGTTAATGCCAAAAACTTGAAGTCAATCGTCCTTGCGGATATGCAAGATGGTATATCAAGAATGGTGGTATTGCCGATGTTGGAAGATTTCAGAGACGAAAATTCTAATTTCAAGGTTTTCGGTTATCCAATTTCGGGTACTACGTTTAAGATACAGACAGAACCTTGCATGGAAGTTCTTAATTGGGCATCGCTTAACCTTGAAAATTGGAATAGCGTACAAGCACAAGTAGGGACGCTTTTCAAACATTCTACCCTTGTTTGCGCAGACCCTTATACACTTGTTTTGGGTGAGTCGCGAAACGGCATCAAAGACCCAAGCCATCCTTGGGGCGGAGGGGCTGCTTTGACAGAAGGGAATAATTGTCATGGGCGTTTCTCATGTAGGGGTATTCTAACAAGATTTATCCTTTTACCGCCGGGGCAGTCACTTTCTCTTACGTCTTCTATTCAAAAGGTAAAGATTAAAAATACGACTTATAAAGAAGAATGCCTCGTATGGAACGTAGAAAATGCGAGTGATTTCGTGCCTATTGATATAATAATGACTAATAAGGCAAAAGTCAGTATGGGAAATGAGTATTCTTATAGGTTTTATGATTCAAGTGCAGGAATGTCACCTATCTCGGGAAATGAGACATGGCAAGAAGTCTTATTGTCATACAAGGGAATGAGCGCAAAGGTGTATATGGATAGTGAAAATGGAAATTTGGTAACGGATTCTATTAAAATTTGTATTGAACTTGCAGACGGAAATTACCTACCATTTTGGATGCCAGTTTCAGAATCTTACAAATATAGTTTGACATGATGAAAAAGATAGTACCTACAAGGCAGTCCATCCCTCGAAAGGGGGACGGATTGCATAACTTAGAAGAAGAACTACACGGCTTGAAAGAGTACGAAGAAATGCGTAAACGAATTGATATAATCAAAACGGAATTGGATAGCATACAAAGCCAATTAGAAGGGTTTGTAAAATCGAGGGATTGATTATATTCATTATGTGTGCAAGTGAAGATATTAATGTGTTCATAACGATTAGTTAAAGTATATTTTAGTATCTTTGCAAGTGTTTCGCAGTTAATGAAAATTAGGGGCAAATGGAGAAGTTAAAGACAGATTACAGAAACGGAGACCCTATATTGGCGAGTATGTGGAACTCCACGAATGAAGCCGTTAATCGGCTTATGGAGGGTGGTAATGTCATAACAATGCAACAAAGGGAATGGGATGCGCTATTGGCAGACGCATCCGCATACTTGGAATTTTGCAGAACGCATGAAGGGTATATACTGAATGTAACGGAAAATTACGCCAATGACAATGAAGCGTTTGCTTTCGGTGGTGTTTTTCCTATTGTTTTTTCGTAAATATTAGAATTAGGAAATATGGCAATTTCAAATATTGATTTATCGGCTTGGTTGGGGAAAGCCAATGGGAGCACCCTTACGGCTACGGAATGGAATGGTTTGTTTTCAACGATACAAGCGAAGATAAACGCACTTGTTTCAAGCGCAAACGGAAATATTGCTACAAGTGGCGATTTCTATGTAAACGGCACGAAGGCAGTCCCTGTAAATGGCGTAATTTCGCTTAATTCACAAGCAACGTATGTATTTAGTGGCGTGTTAAACGGAAAGGTCGTAATTGGTAACGAAAACGAGGTTTCGCAAAAAGTGTATAACAAAATGACAACTGAGGAAAAGGTTGGAAAGGTAGTTATCACGGATGACACGCACGTTATACTTGATGGTGTTACTATTGTAGAAAGCGGTGCTTTGGCAAATGGCATTTTCTATGCGTCAGAAAGTCAGACAATGTACGTTACTTTGGCAAAGAACAAAGTAAACACCGTGGTTTGTACCTATACACAAGCCATAGCCGACAATCAAGGCGCGTGCATACGTTCAGCGCAAAACATGGTAGTGCAAGGCTGTGGTTACTTGGTAGTCAAGAATAATGGCGGTCACGGATTAAGGGGCGCGGACATACGCATAAGTGGCAGACCACACATATATTCAGAAACCTCCCACGATGGCATACACGGTGGCAATACGGCATACATTGATGGCGGTAGTTTCTACTTTGCAAAGGCGAATGACGCGGTAGGTACGGGAACGAGCGGTAAAATCAAGGTGTTCGGTGGGCAGTTCGAGGCGCACAACATACACCAAAACGTGTTTGATTCAAAGACCGAGGGTTATTTCTTTGGCGATAATTATTCAGTACGCACGGATGCAACGAATGTTTCCGCTAACATGGTAAGGATAGACCCAAAGGTTAAGTTCGGTGGCGCGGTTCAAGACAATTCCAACGGAGGGTATTCGACACAACCAAGTGGGGCGGTGTTGTGCTATGATGATGAAGGAATGGAAACGGGCGAGGCGAACATTACGCCAACAAACGGCATATACACTTTGACTACGAAGTTTGCAAAGGTCGTGGGATATGTAGAGGGTGTTATCAAGGCTACGATACAAAGCACGGATATTTCTTTGAATGGTGCTTACATCAAAGGTTCAATCCAATACACACCTACAAAGAAGAAACTGCAAGTAACAGCCGAAAAGGACACGGATAACTACATTGTGTCAGACACGGAGGCAGACGCGATAAATTCAGCAAGTAACATTAGCATTGAGTTCAAGAATGGCGCGTATCTGTGTATTACATCAAAGGGTAGTGGCGTGGTAGGCGATGAGGTTACTTTGAACGATTCAAAGGGCGTGCTATTGGTCAAGAATTGCGGAAAGTACGGCATCTATGGCAAAGACATATATATCGGTTGCAATGCAGACTACATAAAGTATTTGGGTGGCGCACAAGGCGATGGTGGCGCGGGTGCTGAATTGTTCCTTAATGGCGCGGTGGTCGCAGAGGGTTCAAACATAGCCGATATTTGCGCGATATATAACAGCAAGTTTGTAAAGGGTGACATACATTGTTTGGACGCACAGATAAAGGGTGTACTTGTTGCGGATAACATTAGGTCAAATGGCACAACGTATCTCGACAATTCAAAGCGCGTTTTCTACAAGACAATCTCTTTCGGTATCACAAAGGGGGATAGCGGAAAGACATACGAGCCTATTGATATAGTTAAGTATAATGAAGCAGTTGTTTATCCACTGAGTTAGCGTATGGCACGTTTTAAGATAGTAAGTGTTCCCCGAAATACGGTAGATGTGAAATACATCAATTCAGAAGTAGCAAGACAAGTGAACGCTGTCTATCTGATTGCAAGCAATTCCACACACCTTATTTGGTCGTTGGCTTCTACGACTGACATGGGATGGGTAAGGTTGGAAAGGAGCAAGTTTGTAGCCGTAAGTGGAAAACTGATAAGGTTAAAAGACCAAAGATAAAGACAAAGATATATGGCAGAAAATATATTAGACCTTGAATATGGCACAGAAGAATTTGAGTCTATGATGGCTTTTCTTCAAGCGAAAATGAGGGATTTCACGCCTTTTATTAGTCAAAAGGATGATTATACATACGTTTTCGACAAAGCGGAAACATTGGCTTCATTCGAGCAGTTCTACGACACGAACCGCGATATGGCTATGCGCCTATACAAATATAGGTGGAAGAATGGCGTGGAGCAGTACATGGTACTGAATATCCGAAATGGTTATAGCCATAATGTAGTATTGGGAACAAGGGGTAACAGCATTTTGTTCGAGTACTACCTTACGCAAGGCGGTGGGTCGCGAACCGAGGAGGTAGGTATCGTTAATGTGCTTATCAAAAATAGTAATGGTGAGCAGACCATACAAAAGACATTCAGTATTGACGAAGAAAAGGAGTTTAACGTGGATGACTATCTCATTGATGGTCGCAACGAAATGACCTTGACGGTATTGGGTATGCAGTCGGGCAAATCCTCAACAGCAACGATTGTTTTCAATGTCACGGAAATAGACTTGGTTTCACATTTCCCAATACAGAAAATTTATAGTAGCGGTGAAGAGGTAAACTTTAATGTAGAAGTAAATTGTAAGGCTACGAAATATGTTGAGTGGAACATAGACAAACAGACGAGTCCGAGCGGTTGTTCTACTGAAATCCTTAGTGGCGATAAGACTTGCTATATTTCGGTTGTATTGCCTACATCGGTAGGAAAGCACACGCTACAACTTAGGGTAAGGACGGAAATAGACGGAGTGACATATTACAGCCGTGTGATATACCATGAATTTGTGGTTACGGGTGCAGATAGGGATTATGTGGTTATTTCAAGGAAACTTGACACCACCTCTTTCCTACAAGGTAACGCGGACATTACAATTCATTGTGAAAGGTATGTCATGGAGTCTATTGAATGGGCGTACAAGCCATATATCTTAGGTAAGAAACCGACTATCATGTGGCAGTTGATACCATTAAGCGGTGGCGATTCTACCACGCTTTCAACGCGCATTGACGAGGGTACGACATCGGTAGATGGTAAGTTATACACGTTGGATTTCATGCCTACGGAAAAGGGCGATTTCACACTTAGGGCTACGATTGAAAACGAGGTGTTGGGTGCTTACACAACGCACGTTAGCGAGAATAGTAGGGGATTGATTGAAACCACAAGTGCGCTTATGCTGAAATTGTCTGCGATTGGCAGAAGTAACAGCGAGCCTTCGGAAACGATAGATAAGTGGAAATACAAGGGTTACAGTACCACGTTTAACAATGTGCCGTTTACAAGTGGATGCGGTTGGGTGGATAATGCCTTGGTGATTTCGGGCGGTGCTACGGCTACTATCAATATAAGTCCATTCGCGGGTGCTACGGCAGAGGATTTAAGGAACAAGGGCAGAACGGTGGAGGTGGAGTTTGAAACCTTTAACCTTAGAAACGAAAACACGCCTTTGTTCTATATCGGTAATGTGGCGAATAATAGGGAAATCGTAAAGGTTACGGGTACATCTGCAAGTCTGCGAAGTAATGGCGGTGCGCAAATATTGGATAGGTTTACAACCAATACAAGGGTAAAGTTTGCGTTTATCGTGCACGATTCGAGCACGGGATTAATGGAAATTATCAATAATGGTATTTCTTCTCGCGTTCAGTCCTACGGTTCGTCAGATTTCGCCAATAATAGCCAAATCGTTATCGGTGGCACTACGGATGGCAGTATTAAGATTTACAGCATAAGGGTGTACGACAACAACATAAGTACTCAGCAAGAACTTAGGAACTTGACGATAGACACACCGAATGTCGAGGAAATGACCAAGTTGATTGAAGAAAACAACATATACACGAATGGCGAGGTTGATGTTGATTTAATCAAGGATAGGATTGCAGTAATGTATGTTACGGGTAAGGGTGGTAACAACGTATTGCAGTCTATTTGGGATTCTGTGGATATGCGTACCAAGGTGCAGATATTAGCGGATGTTGATTGGAAAAACCCAAAAAATCCGTCTTCAAATTGGCGATGTGAGAATATGCGTATTCGCTCACATGGTCAAACGACTTTGCGTAACCCTTTGAAGTCATTGAAGATATGGATTGACGATAATTCAAAGGGAACGTATGGCACTAAGTTCTATCCGAATGGTAGTGAAGAGGCGGTCGCAAAGCCACGTTGGAGCATGAAGGATGGTGCTATGCCTATGAATAAGTTCGTTATGCAATGTTACTACATTGACTCGTCAAATTGTAAGTCACCTGCTTTGCTACGACTTATAGACGATACAATGAAACGTGCGAACATAGTAACACCGCCTATTGAATTTGCAAGGGACGTGTACCCTACGAAGATGAGGGAAAAGTATGGTAACGCATATCAAGATTCAGCATACAAATTCCCTTATGAAATCCGTATGACCCCCGATAGCATACCTTGCGTTATCGTTAGTAGGGATGATGCAAGTAAGCCGTGGCACTATGACGGAATCTTTGTGCTTATGGACGATAAGAAAAGCGATTTTCTGTATGGGCAAAGAAGTATATACAACTATATCGGAGACCCTTACACGTTCAACACGAAGAAAGACAAAAAAGATGTGCTTTGGGATAACAAGGATGTTGCAAGGTGGGAATTTACCCTTAACGACTCAGAGATAAGCGCGTTTACGAATATTGAAGATTGGTGGTCAACGCCAAAGGAACACGCAGACGAAGATGCAGACCCAAACGAGGTTATATCAAGCGGTGAGGGTGGTGAACAGACCCTTACAACGGACAAAAAGTGGGAGTTTGAAAATTCCATAGAAATCATTTATCCCGACCGTGACGATTTGAACGATGAAGAATATAGGGCGCAAGCGACAAAGATAAAGGAGTTCTTTGATTGGGTTAATTCTTGTTACAAGGATTATCTTATTACGCACAATCACGGAAAGTTTTGGACGGAAGCACCTTTGCATATGTTGTTAAACCATTGGGCGGCTTACTACGTTTTCGCAATGAAAAACGGAGCATTTGACTCGTTGGTGCGTAACCTACAACTTACTACGTTTGATGGCGTGCACTATTTGCCTTTATGGTGGGATATTGATATTCAGTACGGTACTATCAATTCGGGACAGTTGCTGTTTGACGAGCCACCTATTGACAGAACGACACAAAAAAGTGGAAACTATGCTTTCCGTGGTGATAGAAGTTACCTTTGGCAAGCATTGGAAGAAACTAACGGATTCTTGGAATTGTGCCGTTCTGTAATGACCGCTTTGTATTCTGCGGGATTTACGAAGTCTGCAATATTTGCTTTGCAAAAGGAGTACACAAATACTTGGTCGGCAGCCTTGTATAACGAAAGCGAAGACTACAAGTATAAGCAAATGTACCTAAAGAACAAAGCAAGTAACGCTAAGTATCTGTTGTATAACCTTGGAAATGGTGATACGTTCCGCGAATGGTGGATAACAAAACAATACAAGTATTGGGATTCAAGGCTTGCAAGTGGTTCTTTCGTTGAGGGTTCTATCTCTTGGCGTTGGGGTGGTACGCCTGCTAATGTTGTCTTTAATATGGTTTTGCGTTATGGTGAGCCAACATACTTTGGTTATGCCATAGGTGATAGTCCGAAGATACAATCCAACGGCAAATATTCTATTGATGTGCAACCTTCACAGACGATAAACATACCTTTGCATGATATGTCGGGTTCTTCTGCAATCTTTATCTATAATCCGCAATCGCTTGAATACTTGGATATGAGTGCTCAGTTCCAAAATCTGCAAGATGCAAGTTTGCAAGGCTGTTACGATAGTACGGTGGGTAGTATGCTAAAGGAGTTGAATATCGGTGTATCGGACGCGGAATTAGAAAATGGCGTGCGTAATACGCAGATAGGTGCTTCTATAAGCGGATTGGGTGACTTGGTGATGTTGGAGGTTCTGAAAATGCAAGGTGTTGATGCTTCGGGTATTTCTTCATACGGAATACCAAATGCAACAAACATAAAAGAATTGTATTTGAAAGGTTCAGCATTTTCACAATTCAATATGCCTTCTTCTGTGCATCTTAGGGTGGCAGAATTTCCGTGTCAGTTAAGCACTATCTATTGGGATGACATTGTTTTCGATAGTTTGAAGTTCTACGATTATTCTACGTTGGAGGAGTTTACATTTCCACGCGATGCGGACACGATAGAATTGCATAATATGGGTGAAGATAACACCATACGCGCAATGATTAGGGAGTGGCTTAGATACCACGATTCTAACGGCTCTATCAGTTCGTGCAAGTTGGATTTCTACAATATTAATTGGGATGATGCCACATACGAAGAAGTGCTACGTTTGGCGGTGATACCAAAGGCAATGCGTAACTATACGGGTGTTATCAACCTAACGGAAACGCTGTCAAGGGAACAAATGACTACGTTGAGTGAGTTGTTCAATGACGAAACGAAAGGTATCAATGTATTCGATAAGACCTCTGCATTTAGGATAGATAGCGGTAGCGGTGTGTCTGTGAATGCCCAAAGTTCAATATTGGCAGGTAACAGCACAAGGATTGAGGCTACGGTTTTCCCACTTAGCAGTACAAACAAGGTTATTGAGTACCAATTAACGGATGGCTCATACGATAGCAATACGCATATTTGGACTTATGCAAACGCTTCACTTAATCAAGATACGGGTGAATTGATAACTATTGAGAATGGCGCGGTTTCCTATCTGTTGAAAGTAAAGGTCAAGGCATCCTATACTACGACAAATGGCGAAAACAAGCAAGAAACAAAGGATTTCACCATTTCCGTGATTAAGCGCACATATCCTACAAGTATCTCGTTAAGCGGAAAAACCGCGATTGATACATTGGATGGTAACGCGCATCAAAGTATCAATATCGTATTCAATGGCGAATACAACGGCAATATATCAGAGGTAAGGTGGACGCATTCGGTTAATACTACACAGACCCAATACATAAGCAATATTAGGACTGATAACACCGCTTTCAGTTACGACCTTCTGACTATCAGTAGCGATGAAACTTGTACGTTGTCGGTTAGTTGTACGGTAGTGTTTAGGGATGGTAGCGTAAAATCTGCAAATCTGATAGTTTCCATACACAGACCTAACCAAGTCCTTACGGCTGTCTTGAATAGCGAGGTGTATAACATAATGGTGCTTTCGGGATTGACGAGGCAAGGTTACGGCTACATGACCGATATTGAAGCATGGCAAGTTAGGGACACAGCCGTTTCACCTTACAAGGCTATGCCGTGGGGTACTTTGCGCAACAGCAAGGGGAACATAAGGCACTTTGAGGAAATCAGTTGGTTCTATTATCTTACGGCTATTGATTTCAGCGCGTACTACAACCTTGATACAAAGTCGGCTAATGATACCTACGACTTTAGCGGAATGGCTAATTTGAAAACCTTGGATTTGCGTGGTACTACGGTATCGGCACAAGGCATGGGTGGCACATTAACGGATTTGGCTTTGGGTGCGCCAAAGAAAGTGTATGCTAATGGTTGCACCGCGCTAACATCGGCACGTTTCACGATACAAGATGTTTCGAGAATTGAAAGCGTGGATTTTAGTGGTGTCAATTTCGGCTTTAATAGGTTGGTTGATATTATTGAAAGAAAGGCAGTCGTGGCGAAGTCAAAAGCGGGCGTAAATTCTTATGATGATGATGGTGTGGGTAGCGGAAACGAGTTTGAAGTTATCGTTGGTTTTGATACTGATGGCTCAACGCTAAAGGTCAAATTGAAGGAAACGATAACAACAAAGTCGCTTGATAGCAGTTACAACTTGATAGTTTCTGAGGAAATCGTCTATCATAGGGCGCGAATTGTCATTATTGACGATATTTCGTCTAACGAAGAGTTGAAATCTACGATTGATAACGAAAACGAAAAGATTAGCGTTTACAATGGTTGGCAGTCTTTGGATAATCCAAGCATGACAATCGCGTTAATCGGAAACGATATTACGGAAAACAATGTAGATGATGTTTGGGCAACAAAAACAATAAACTTGAATAACGTACAAGCATGGAACGATATAACAGAATAAACAAGATTAGTGTGGTACAGAGCCAAAGTGCGCAAGAAACCCTAAGTGCAGAAAAGTTGGATGTATTGGGTGCTTTGGTTCTAAGTGGCAATGATGCAGTAGTAACTATCAATTCCGCGCATAACGGAGTTGATGGTTACACCTCCGACACAATGAATATCCGCGATTATGTAAACAAGTGGTATCAGTTGGAGGGCAAAGTAAGTCCTTTGTCTGTGGTTGATTCGCCAACCGTAACCTTGCAAGGTAAGTTAGCCGTGAATAACGGAAAACAAGGTGTGGCTACTGCAATTAAAAGAAACTATCCAAATTTGGATATTGTACTGAATAATGAGGAAGGTATTGTATTCTTCAAAGACCCCGAAGTGGAAAAAATCGTTAAGCAAAGAATGTATGAAAGGCGAGGAGGTATTGGCTATAATGGCGTGGTTACGTTGGCTTTGCTTAACAAGGAGTGGAGTCTTGATTACCTTATGAAAGCCACGACAATAGAATACTTTAACGAGTTCGCACTATTCAAGCGTGCAAGTTGCTTGACTTTCACGGGTTGTCAAAATCTGAAAGAAATAACTTTGCCTCCGCGTGTAACTACGATTCCACGAAGTTATTTTGAATTGGATGAGAACTTGGAGAAAATCAATTTGGGGAATATAACAGAGTTTTTTCCATATTGTTTTAATCGTTGTGCTAAAGTGCCATTAACAAGCCTTAATCCAAACACGACATCTATACAGCAAGCCTCCTTCAACAAGTGCGCAAGGGTGACGATTTCCACTTTGCCCTCGTCTTTGACAGAAATAGGCGAGCAAGCATTTTCTGAATCGGGGGTTACGATTTCCGTTATTCCGTCAAGTGTCACCATATTAGATAGGTTGGCATTTATGGGGTGTTTGGGTATCACTACTATGGATATAAGGGCATCGGTAGAAACTTTGTCCGAGGGTGTTTTCCGTGATTGCACAAACCTACGCACGGTCACGTTGCATGATGGTTTGAAAATAATAGGTAGGGAGGCATTTAGAAATAGCGGTATCACAGCATTGGAAACGCCTTCAACTTTGACAGAAATCTATGAGCGTGCATTTCTGCAATGCACCAACCTTACAACGCTTACATTTAATGTAGGGTTAAAGGAAATAAAGGATGATGCATTCAATGGGTGCGCATTTGCTACTTTGTCTTTGCCTAATGGGTTAGAAAAAATAGGTGGTAGTGCTTTTCGTAACAATAACATAACAACGCTTTCTTTGCCTTCATCCTTGAAGTGGGTAGGTGCTAACGCCTTTTATGATAGCAGAAACACATTTGCAAGCGCAATGATAAAGACAAACACAAATAATGAGCGTTATGTTGATTGGAGGGGCGTGGATTTTATTGGAAATGGAAATTTCGGTGTAAACGGAACGAGTAATAAATTTTACTATCTGTTGTTTGATGGTATAGATATGGGCAATACCAAAAGTTCAAGTTCAACAATGGGTGATGAAAATGGTGCTAACACGGCATCATGCACAAAAGCAATGTTTGACGGAACTTTAAGCCAATATTTCGCAAAGTACAATCAAAACACGCAATCAACGCCTTTGTATTTGTTAGATTCTACGGACAATGCAGAAGACGCGGGTTTTTGGCTAAAGGATAGCAATGGGGATTGGACGCGCCTACCAAGTGAAATCACAGTACCATCCGAAGTAACAGAATTGTCTAACAGCCTTTTCCGTTCAATAAAGGAGGTGAGTTCAATTATTGCGCCACAAGTAACAAAAATCGGTTATCGTGTCGTTTGGGCAAATTCTAACCTTAAACGCTTTAATTCGCGTAGGGATGGTGTTTATTATTTCCCTAATTATGTAGGTGGTGCGAACAACGGTATTTTGGAGTCGGTTTCGCTTGGGTGTTTTTATGCAAGTAACACGATAGCAATTTTTCCAAATATTCAGTATGCAGGAATGTACATATCGGCAAATGTCAGAACTTTGGATTTTGGCGCAAACCTTTCGATATTCTCAAATTACACTTGGAACGCACAGACGAAGACGGTTGTGTTTAGGGGTACAACCCCACCACAATGTAATGAAACCACATTGGGCTTCATACCTACAAAGATATATGTGCCACAATCTGCATTGGAAACATACAAGACGGATTCTTTCTTTTACAGATATAGGGATATTATCTTTGCAATCGGTGGAACGGAATGGACTGCACAGTTTGGTTCTTCGGGTGAATACGCGGATTACCCCGATGGCTCACAAAATTCTTCTGTTTTGATTAATAATTAGTCATTACGTTTACAATGAAGTCTAAAGGCTTTACGGATAAGGTGATAAGTGATACAATTTTGTAAATTTGCAGAAAAATAAAGATATTATGATAGAGTTTACACGACAAGAAAACGGAATGTACCAATATACAATGTTGGGGAAAAAGGGTACAATGCAAATTGAGATGGCTGAAGGCGGTCGCGTTGTGTTGTACGCCAATCTTAGCGGAATGACACCGTGCGTGGTGGCTTCTGAGTTTTCAGACAACGTAATTATTAACCTTGCTTACACCAACGATGTTACTTTGACATTTCAATGTGAGAAGGCGGTGGTTAGGGCAAAATTCGTGGAGGCATAAGATATGGCAATGATACATAGCGGAAATATCCTACCATCAAGCGGTGGTGGTGGCGGTGGCGGTGCATCGTCTGAGGAACTTAGGGATGCTTTGCACTTTGATACTGCTTTGGGTGAAATGGTGACACCGCACGCAGTAGGAGGTATTGCACAAGGCGTTTCGGCTGAGTCTTTGAATGGAATGACTATGGATGAACTTATAAGTAAGTTGCTTTTCCCCGAAGTCAATCCTACAATCGTAGCACCAAGCGCAATTACCGTGTTTACAAGTGGCTTTACTAACGGCACAACCTATGAAGTCGGAAAGACTTTGCCAAAGTTGGCTAACTTAGGCTATACGTTTAATAGGGGTTCAATCAAGGTTTCGGGCGTAGCGGATAAGTATAGGGCAGGTGAAGCCACGGGCGCAACGTATTCGGTAAGCGGTCAGTCTTCTGTTATACCGACAGAGGACACACCATCCGAGGTAGGAACGTACACATACAAGGCTGTGGTTAGTTTCGGTGAGGGTGATACGGCTTTGACGAGTTACAAGAACGAAGCAACCAAGGATGCCAACGGAAACAACCTAACCAACCCACTACCAAGCGGTTCAGTAAATGCGAGTACCATATCTATCCATTTCAAGCATTACGCATATTTGGGTACATCAAGCAAGCAAATCGGCTTTACAAGCGCGGATATTATCGCATTGGGTACACAGAGCAACGGCAATACAAATCAAAAGCATTTCGCCACATCAAACGCATGGGGTAGTGCTTCAAGCAAGTTGTCTGTAACCGCGAATGATGGTGAATACATCTATTATGCGTGTCCTAAGTCGTTTGGTACGCCTACATGGTCGGATGGTGCGGGAACGTATTCATTTGAAAAGGTGGACGAAATCGAATTTACCAACGCACAAGGCAAGACAACTACGTTTGTAGTATGGAGAGCGTCTGCTACTGCTGGTTTGGGAACACAAGCAATGTTTATTTATTAATTAGGAGGGCAGATTATGGCATTTATTGTTTCGGATAAGATAAAGCACAAGAAAAGCGGTGCAAAGGCAATAGATGCGTCAGATATTAACTTTGAGGGTTTCACGTTTCCTTCAGATAGCATAAATTCGTATTCTAAGAATGAAACGTACTCGAAGCAAGAAGTGGATGACGCATTGGATTGGTTGGAAGTCTAAGAAAAGCGGTGTTGTCGTTTTAGGGGGTTCGACAACACCGTATTATATAAAAGAAAGGGTCAAGGGATATGAACGAACTAATGAGTTTCTTTTTAGGTAAAAAGGGCAGTTACAGTTCCAAGCGTTTGGGCGGTTTGTCTATTATCTTTGTCATACTTGTATGTTTCGTTGTATGCGTGATATATAACCGACAGATGCCGAATGTAACGGAGTTTTTGGCGGGGTGTGCCGTGACATTGTTAGGCATAGACCCCGTAACCAAGGCAATAAAGGGAAATAGACGAGAAGACGAAAGCGAAGTTTAGGGGTGTAAGTTTTTTTATTGTTTTTGGGAGTCCTATCAACGTGAGTTGGTAGGACTTTTCTGTTATATTACCATTTAATGTTAATCAATGTTAAATAATTGCTAAAAATTTGGTGGTATCAAAAAAAAATCGTACCTTTGCATTGTAATTAAGAAACAAAGTTAATTTAGAACTCACGACCGAGAGAATAACAAGGTCACAAAAGTTATGATAGCAAAGACAATTCTTTCACAGATTGGTGGTAATCATTTCGTTGTAATGGTAGGCGCAAAGAATATGATTGAAATCGAAAAGGGTTACGGCTTGCAGTTGGATTTCATGCGTAACAAGTCAAAGGCTACACGTTTGCGCGTTATCCTTGATGCAGATGACACCTACACGGTGCAGTTCATTAAGAAGGGGCAGAAGTTCAGCGTGAATTTGTACGTTAAGTACACACGCGAACAGATTGAGGAGAAAATGGCTGATAAGGTAGTCAAGGAGTACAAGGGTATCTATTGCGACCAACTGAGGGGATTGTTCGAGCGTGAAACGGGTCTTAGAACATCGCTCACGCACATCTATGCTGATTGTTAAGCATAGAAAGCGCAAAGGGTGGTTTACCAATTAAATACAATAAAAAAGCGTTGGTATGAAAGATTATAAAATCATCATCAAATCTGCGGATGTTGCAGAAAGATTGATAGGAAAGTACGAGGAGTTAATCGGTGCTATTGATTGCCTTAATTTCGATTGGTGTAATGAACCTTTTGAAGTCGTGGTATCTATGCCAACAGAAGAAAACCGTGGTTGTAGCAAACTTGGATTGTTGGGGTTGGTTGTAATGTGCTCAAATGATTTGGGGTATTTCGGATTTGATTTAGTATAAAAGACTAAATATAACGCACATCCCACGTTCTTATTTAAGGGCGTGGGGTTTTCTGTATATAAAAAACGTGGAAGCCGTAAACGACCCCCACGAAAAAATGGAAACATTAATCGCTTAATCCCCTCAAAATGGATTGAACCCCCAAACCTTACCGAATAGAATTAATTGGATAATGAAGCCTGACCACAACCCAATCAAATCAAACGTGATGTTACCTTTGCAGAAAGTTCCTTTCTTTAGTTCTGCCAAATTATAAACAATGGCAAAAAGGACTGCCAAAAGTAACCCATAAATTCCAAAAGTCGCAATGAAAGCGACAATGAAATAGTGTTTTGTCTTACTATCTATCATAGTCTGCTATTTTTCCGCAAAGGTACGGAAAACGCACGACATGGCAAAGGGTAGCACCAATATTCCTATTCATTTTGTGCCAAAGTGAAAATCAAAAGGTATCGTCACTATTGCCACGTTGGTATTTCTTGGGAATGATGTTGTTAAGGCGCGTCCAAATAATGCAGTTGTTGTATTTTGTAAATTCTGCAAATTCAGAAGACAGTACCGACTTTAACTCGTACCCAAATTCTGTATCTGTAAGCACAATTATTTCATCGTTTGGCTTTATGGTTGGAGGGGTGCTGATTGGTTGCCACACAGTATTAATGAGGTTGTATTTCATTCCCTCCTTAAAGGCTGACATTATATCCTCATCGAAATAGTCACGTTTGCGAACCTTAGATAAGTATTCGCTTGCAGGTGTTGTTCTTTTCATATTACGCAAATCTTTTCTTTAAGGGAACATAAGCCATGTTTTCGGTAATAATGCGCCTTAATTCGTTCAATCCGTAAGCAACGCGCATCGTGTATAAATCCGCGCGGTTTTGGCATCCTATATTTGTAGGATTTTTCACCGCCAATCTGTTGATATTGGTTTTTCTTTTCATAAAAATACTTACACCTTATATATATAACAATTTTGGTGCAAAGATACAGAAATAATTTCAATCCCCCAAAGAAAGGTTGTAAAAAATGCTTTACCAAAATAAATTGTCAATACGATAAAAAAATATGTAAATAAAATTGGTTTTACTTTGGTATTTCGTTAAAATGTGTTAAGTGTTAGAAAAAACATGGTAAAAAATTTGCATAGTTCAAGAAAAATGACTACCTTTGCATTGTAATTAAGAAACAACAGACATTAACTTTTGAACTCAAGCAAAGAGTATAAAATAGTCGTTTATAACTATGGCACAGAATTTCAAGAACACAATCAAGTCTGTAATGTCAGAGGCTTGGAGAATGGTCAAGGTAAATGGTAAGTCAATAAGCGAGGCTTTGCGCTTGGCTTGGGCAAATTACAAACTGCGTCAGAAGATGCTCGTTGGTGTTGTCGAGTTTCACTTTGTGAAAGCCAACGGTGAAGTCCGTAGGGCATTCGGTACACTTAAACAGAACCTTATCGGTGAGGTTAAGGGTGTAGGTCGTACTTACGCACACTTGCAGACCTATTGGGACACCGAAAAGATGGCTTGGAGAAGTTTCAACAAAGCCGAGTTGATGTTGCAGTAACAGAAAGGGGCGGTTAAACTGCCCCCTACAATAACCCTAAAAAAGATGATAATATGACTTACAAGATATACAAAAACGAATATTCAAAGACTTTCATACACTACCTAAAAGGTAGGTATAAGGTAGAGTCTGAAAGCGAAAAGTGCCTTACTATCTATTGCACGGAAAAGGACGCGGAAAACATAGCATCACAGATGTATGTAAGCGCGGATAACATAGATAAAAGGTTGTTCGCGGATTATCGCACCATTAACGAAGAAGAGCAAGCACTTTACGAAGAGTTTGTAAAGGCGAAGGATATAATGGTAAATGCGCTTATTAAGTACGCAAATTCGCCATCCTATAAGGGTCAAGACTGCATACCGAACCCAAAGCGTGAAGCACGTTTTGATAGACTGTATGCACTTGTAGTAAAAGATTTCGCAGAAGTCGCAAAAATGGAGGTGTAGTGTATGGAATACGATGTTTATATAGGAAAAAAGAAAAGGAAATCCGATAGAATAAGAAAAAAGATAAGGAAATCCGATTTCACGGAAAGTTACTATCTGTTTTTGGAGCGTTCTTTCAGTCCTTTCTATAAATGCAGTACATTTATGATGATACATTGCACGAAAGATGAAGGTGAATGGATTGATAGGATGAAGGGTTTGACATCGCAAGAAATCAGTTTGGCATACCAAAAGGAAATGTTTTGGCTATACCCCACGGATAATATGTTTAGAAGCATAGACGATGAGGAAAATGTGCTTTATGACAAAGTGAAAAAGGCATATGCGGAAATCGAGATAGCCTTGCAGAAGTTTGGAGAATCGCCTTCATACCGTGCCAAAGAAAAGATGTCGGAAAAACATTCTGAAAGGTACGGACTGATACGCGCTATGTGCCAACTTGATTTGAGGAGTGCTATGGTGGCAATAAACAACGTCTTCACGGACGAGAAAGAAATCAACTTTTAACAGATAGAACTATGGCAAAAACCATAAATAAAGGTGTAGATTATTACGAATTTACCCAACCGAATCCAACAGAAGGAAAGAAGTGTACGAAAGGCGATTGTGTCATACGCGCCTTTGCTATTGCATCAAATAAAACGTGGTTGGAGTCTTTCGACAACCTTTCAAAAATGGCGCGTGAGGCTTATTCTATGCCGAATAGTCAAGAGGTGTATGAGAAAGTGTTTGCGCAAATGGGGTATAAATCCCAAAGCGTAAAGGTCGTAAAAGGACAAAAGCGAATGACTGCAAAGGACTTTGCTTTAAGCCATCCAAAGGGGGTTTATATCCTTCGTTTGGCGCATCATATCTGTGCGGTCGTGGACGGAAAGATAAGGGACGCATGGGATTGCGGACGCAAGTGTGTTTATAAAGTATATGTAGTTAAATAACCAAAAACAACAAGAAAAATGAGTAACAAAAGATTTTCTTTAGTGGGTGTAGATGGAAACGCTAACGCAGTTATCGGACACGTTTCAAAATGTATGGTCAAAGCGTGTTTAGCGCACCTTGTGGGTGAGTATAAGGCGAAAGCGCAAGAAGGCGATTACAACCACCTTTTGCGCGTTTCACAAGAGTATATTGATAAGTGCAACCATTCAGTAGAAGACGATGAATGATATTAGAAAAGGTATCGTCACAGATGGCTACACGAAAGACAATATTCTTCACCATATAGCCGAAAACATTGACGCAATCGAAAAGGGTGTATCAGTTCTAACATACATTAACGACTTGAATTTGAGCCGTGGTGTGATAGACGAACCGACAAATGCAAGCGTGACCGAATCAATATTAAAAGTGTTGAACCATTTGGAAGAAATCAAGGAGGCTCTCAGATAAGAGAGCCACCTTTTAGAATTTTACGACTATGCTTAAAGAAATCATATTAAACAACCAAAAGTATCACTATGGCTTTGTGAACTACATAGACGCAAAGCGTTACGCGATAGAAGAGGAGGGTAGGGTGTGCTTTTTGGTACAGACTATTAAGGACGGAAAAGAAATTTTCTGTGAGTGGCGATGGATAACACCGCTTTCAGACCTTGACATAAGCGTGTTAAACATGGAAGGGTACAATATTTTGCAAGTTCCCACGGATATGACCTTAGAGCAAATCAAGGATAAGGTTTTGAGGCATATCATGGGGAAAAATGGTACGGCAAAGGATGTCGTGGATGCTTTTAGCAAATTGGAAACCTTATTGTCGGAAAGAGAGCCATATGAAACGTATTGGTTGAATTTGGACACGATGAAATTTACACCTATCAAGAGTGAAAAGGGCGCACATATTTGGTGGAAAGAAAAAGGTATAACACATTTGTATATCGGTGTGACAAATGCCTTAGATGATACGGAAGCCTATGCCGATAGCGTTCTAAAGGGGGATATATTGCCGTGTATCAAGGGCAGAATGCCCGAAGATTTCATGCAGATAGAAAAGATACGCGAAGACAAAGCCTTTGGCTATGAACGCGATAAGTGTATGGAAGAAGGAAACGATAAGCAGTTAGGCGAGTTTGTTATCTACGACAAAATGGGGCGAATGGGGTGTGCGTATCGCGTTCAACCTATGGCGAGTAGATTTCGATGGGCAAAGGTGTTTCATCCTACCATAACAGAAAAGAGCGCGGAAACTGATATTGTGGCTTGGCAAATGCCGAGTCAGAAAAGCCGATATTGGGGGGAGTATTTCATATTGACGGATTCCCCTTACATACGGATTCCGTCAGAATTAGGGAAAACTACATAAAATCCATTTTGTTACATGGTTTGACCGCCTTTAGGGGTATTTCCCCTTTGGGCGGTTTTTTCTGTTATTGTAGTGCATTCACAACCTTTCTAACGACTGAATCAATAACCTCCCTTTCGTAGTGTATGTAATAATCCGTCACATCGCACCAAGAATGACCGAGGCACATAGCAGTATGTTCCCTTGGAATGCCCAAAGACGCGGATATGGATGCGAAAGTGTCACGCGCTACATTAGTAGTAAGTCTGAAATCACCGAACAAAGGCTCGTAAACCTTTTTTCTCATTCTGCCTACCTTATCTTTTTCGTAGTGAACCTCACCAATTTTCCGTAATCCGTCATTCCAATGGTGCAAATAGTCATTGTAAGACTTGTATCTATCCAATGGGTTTAGCAAGTAGTTTTCGCCTTTGTATTTGTCGATTATGGCTTGCGCTTGGGGGCAAATGGGAATATCAATGTATGTCTGTACCCTTTTGCCTTTCTTGTTAGTCTTTCTTCTCGTAAATACGAAACGACCATTAGTTAGGGATTTACACAAAAGCAAGTCCCCTGCGTTTACCCCACACAGATAGAACGAAAGCATGAACAAATCCCTATATTCCGTTTGCCATTCTTCACAAGGGTAATCGCGTAATGCCTTCAGTTGTTCAATGGAAAGGTTTCTGATAGGCACGCGCACCTCTTTAATAATATAGGACTTGAAAGGATATGGCACAGACAACTCCTCTCTGTGTTGGTTGATAACGGTGCGGATATTCCTTAGATGTATGCCAATGCCGTTTACAGACATACCTTTTTTCTGTGTGAAGTACTCCTCGAAATCCGTTAGCCATTGTGGGGTAATATCCAATGTGGCATCCTTATCAAATTCTTTTATCTTAGCGATAGTTACTTTGTATATCCTTTTCGTGGATTGCTTGGTTATGGTTTCCGCGTAATCCTCAACATATCCGTAAAGCCTTTTGCCTTTTCTTTCCGTTGCTTTTCCTACAAGAAAAAGACGCATCCCATGCCTAAAAGCGTTATTGTTTTCTGAAAGGTGGCTAATCGCGTATTCTTCCACTTGCAGTAGTAATCTATTCAAGGCATTTGTCTTTACTTTATGGTTGGGGTCAGATTTGGGAAACTCCCTACCTTCAAACTTGGTAGCGGTGTAAATCCCCGTATTGACAAAGAATCTGAATCCGTCACGATTGACGGAGATAAGCACAGGGAACAAACCTTGATTGGTAGGTTTCCTTGTATCAACATAAGTTTTGATTTTCATATTTCGCACAAATTTTGCACATTACCATTACCTAATAACACCTTAAAACACCTAAAAACGTAGTGGCTTGTTTGTGCTAAAACTGCCGAAAAATAGTATAACTTTCTGATTATCAGAGAGCGGTAAGCGAGGCTCGAACTCGTGACCTGTGGCTTGGGAATATCACTTTTTCTGTATAACATATTGATTATCTGTTAGTTCAGTAGTGCGATTTATGTGCTTTACATATTTCGCACTAATTTTTTCTTGTTTTTTACCAAAAAAGTTGTCAAAAAATTTGCATATACCAATAAAAGTTTGTACCTTTGCATCGACAATTAATCAAAATTAATCACTCACAAAGTGACATAACATAAAAAATAAACATTAAGGTGGAATACTTTAATATACATAATATACCACGAATTAGCCGTGTTAGGTTTTCTGCAACAAAATTTTTGTGTTATGATTTTGTAAATTGTCATCGCAGAAAATCGCACGGTTTTTTCGTGACCATTCGCAAGGATGCGGAAACTGAATTTAGACGCAAGATATTGGGGCGCGTTGTATATTCCCGAAGAATACATCAAGCGTGGCATTAATGACAAACCTTTCTTGGAGGCTTTGTCATTTTCTATCTGTCTCAAACTAAAGTTTCGTTCATCCTCACTACACAACCCTACCATAGAAAGCATAAAGCACCATTTTCATTGTGGAACTACCAAGGCTATGCGCGTATTGCGTAAGGCGTTGGATGAAGGCTTGGTTGTCAAAAGGGACGGACACCTTATCGCAGTAGATTTGAAAGTGTACGACCAAGTGACAAACTATCTAAGGTTAGGGCGCGAAACCTATACGTTCTCAAAGGGAATCACAAAGGATATAAGGCTTACAGACATAGAAAAGCGATTGCGCAAACTATTGATGCTAAACCTTATGGGTAAGAAAGCGGACGTTGTTGATAAGTACATAAAGGCAAAGGGGCAGAAGACTTGTAGCGTAAAGGAATATAAGCAAGCCAAACGCGCCTTAGAACATATGCAACTACGCCCACAGAAAGACCCAAGGGGATTAAGCAAGTCAAGGTTGGCGCACGAAGTCGGTGTATGCCGTACAACCGCTATCAAGTATTGCAAGCAGATGGAGCGGAAAGGGGTGATAAGCCAACATCAACATATCGAATTGGCGAATATCAAACCCCAAAGCCTACCGTGCGGTGCTGTGAACGGAATGTATCGTACCGAAAGCGGTGAGTTTTTCTTTACCTCAAAGAAAGGTGATGTATTCAAGCAGTATGCCAATATTTTCACCTTGAATGAAGAAGTACACCGATGCGTTAAAATATCGTCTGTTACCAAGGCAAATAGGGGCGTGGAAAGGCGTATGCGTAAGTCCCTCCGCGCGTTGGATAACAAACCAATACTTTGACCTAACTCCCTATATTCCCAAAAACGTACACCCATAACATAAAGGGAAAAATTTTATTTAATAAATTTATATATAAATAATTATATCCCATGTGTGTGCGTATATGCGTGAGATAAAAAATATATATAATATAATATTATTAAGTTAAAATCCATGTATGCGTAAGGTGTGTGGTTGAAGTCAGAAAAAGGCGTGATACAAATTAGTTGGTATTGTCACTTAACAACTTTTCGCCAATAATCGTGATAAGTCTGTTTTTTTCGTCAATCAATCTTTGGATTGTGGCGTTCTTTTCCGCGATTATGTTGTCTTTTTCTGTAAGTTGTTGCTTAATCAGTTCCATGTATTCCGTGGAAAGTATAGGGGTGGGTTCTTTCTTTACCAAAGGTTCGCCTTCCCCCGTGCAGACCCAATCGGGGTTGATATAGTCTTTAGCGACATTAGCAATGCGCATAAGGAACGAATGGGTTAGATACAATGGGTTGCCGTTCATCGCTTTGCTTAGATTAGGAGCACCCATACCAAGTTTTTGCGCTAAATCTCTGTAAGACCTTATAAAGCCTTTTCCCCTTAGATGCGTAAAAACGAAATCAATTCTTTCTTTGTCCGTCATAATTCGTTTTGTTAACAAGGTTAAACAATAAGGTTTCAAATCTAATAAATGTTAAAAGATTAACAAAAACATTGGTAAAAGTTGGTAATGTCAAATGTTTTATGTATCTTTGCACAAGAATTAAACCTTAAAACCAATTATGTTACTAATTTCATTGGCAAAGGTATTGAAATTCTAACATTTTACCAAAAAACAAGGTAAAAATTTGAGTTCTTTCACAAATTTACATACAATTTAACAAAATAAGTGGGTTAGATTAGGTTCGATGATACCCACGTTTACCAAGAATTGACTGAATTATAATAATAAAGTGTACTAAGCCTCTCAGTTGGAGATACCACGCGATAGGGTTGCAATTCTTTTTACTGCCATAATGAAAAAAATATATATAGTGACCTTATATATATGGTATGCGAAAAGTGGGGGGTATTCAATTTGAAACAAAAAAGAAACGCGATTGCGTCTCTAAACCTTTTATACAAAAAAAAGTAAGGAAATGAACAAGGAGTTTATTGAAAAAGTCGCAAGGGTTCAGAATGAACTTAATGTAGGCAAAGGTAGATACAACGATTTCGGAAAGTATTTTTTCCGAAATGCGGAGGATATACTTGTAGAAGCGAAGCCTTTGTTGGCAAAAGAGGGTTTGGTTTTGTATCTCACAGACGATATAAAGCAGATTGGCGAAAGATTTTATCTGTGCGCCACGGCTGTATTGACTGATGGGGCAGACGAAATCAGAAACACCGCATTGGCGCGTGAGCCTTTGACTAAAAAGGGTATGGATGAGTGTCAAGTGACGGGGTCGGCATCGTCTTATGCGCGTAAGTATGCGTTGTGTGGTATATTCTTGATTGATGGTACGGGGGATGATTCCGATTCTACCAATAACGGACAGCAACAGCCACAAAAGCAGATACCGCAAGGTCAAGCGGATGCGTACCAAAAGATGTTGGCAGACCTACCAAACATTAAGGCAGAAATCAGCAAAGCGACAACTGAGGATAAGTTGGTACAGATTTGGAACAGTTACGCATTGTTGCGTAATGTTGAAGAGTTTGTGAACGCGGTCAAGGCGCAAAGTAGTAAAATCAAAAACGCGAAGAAATGAAGTTAGCACAATCAAAGGTATTCTATGATGATGCCACGCACACATACACATACGAGGGGCGTTTGCTTTCGGGCATAACAAGTATGTTGCATCGCCATATTTCCGCGCACAAGTATGATGGTATCAGTCAGATGACTTTGGAAATTGCAGCCCTACGCGGTCATTTGATACACCACGGCATACAGAAGTATGACATTGTGGGCGTAATTCCAAACGAGGCAGAACTTGATACGGAAATTGAGAATTTCCGCATAGAGAACGGATGCACTTACGATATGATGCCGAATGCAACGGAAATCATAGATAGGGTAACTGATTATACGCACTTGAAGCGTGAGGCGAACTTGCAGACAGAAGCCAACGAGTATTTGGTTAGCGATTATGTAAACCACGCAAGCGCGATAGATATTGTAATGTCAGAAGATGGCGCGATAGACCTTGTAGATGTCAAGGGTACATCAAAGATTGACGATGATTATTTGTCATGGCAGTTATCCATTTACAAATATCTGTTTGAACTGAATAACAAGGGCTTGAAAGTCAGAAGTCTAAAGTGTATTTGGCTACCAAAGCCTACTTATGGAAAGTCGCGTATCAAGGATATTGCGGAAAAGTCACGCGCTGAGGTTGAAAAACTAATCGAGTGTGATAGGCGTTGGTTGGAACTGCAAGCACAGATTGACGAAAAGCGCAAAATCCAAAAGTTCTGCGAAGATATGAACGATATGGAGGGTTCTGCGTCTGCATTCGCGGAAATAGCAGAATTGCGTAAGGCGCAAGAGGCTTGTAAGTATGTGCCATTGCCTACGGCTACGGCTACGGATAAGGCAGACGGTAAGGCTTTGGCGGTTCTCGGTCAGATGGAAACCCAAATCGTTGAATGCTTGGAAAGCATCAAGAAAGCGGAAACCTTGAAAAAGGAAATTGAAAGCCGTTTTCTAAAAGTAATGCAAGACAATAACATCAAAAAGTGGGAAACCGACAAATTGGTGGTAACGCGCGTTTTGGGTGGTGTTCAAAAGAAATTTGACTCGAAGCGTTTCAAGGAGGAGCAAGCGGAAATGTACGATAAGTATGTAAAGGACGCGACCGTAAGCGAATCCATAAGATTTAAGACTAAGTAATAACAATTCAAAAAAAAGAAAGAATGAACGGAATAAATTCGACATTACACGGAAACCTCGGCAAAGATGCAGAGGTGGTAACAATCAACAACAATAGTTACTTTAAGTTTAATATTGGTGTTGGTTATCAGAAGAACGAGCAGAATCCACAAAGTGGACAGACCGAAAAGGTACAAAAAACTATGTGGGTAGCAGTCCTTTATCGTTATTCGGATGGCTTGAAGCCATATTTGGTAAAGGGCGCAAAGGTATTGGTTAGCGGTGGCTTGATTGCGGAAAGCAGACTATACAACGGTCAAGCATATTTAGACCTCAGTATGTTTGCAAATGATGTTGCACTCCTTGCTCCACCAAAGCCACAGAACGCCCCACAAGGTGCGCCACAAGGCGGTTATGCTCCGCAGGGTGGTTATGCCCCACAGGGTGCGCCACAAGGCGGTTATGCACAAGGTGCGCCACAAGGCGGTTACGCCCCACAAGGCGGTTATGCCCCACAAGGTGCACCACAAGGGGGGTTTCCACAACCCGACCCCAATGGTGGATTGCCTTTCTAATGGCACACGGCTTTGAGTTGGTTGAAGAATAAGTCCCTATGCGGTTTTTCCGCGTGGGGATTTTTCTTTTTTTCGGAAAGTAAGACTATGCGAATACAATGTATGAACACCGTAAATGGCTTTGTGCCTTATGGTGATGACAACTACGACAAGAAAAAAAGGCTGAAAATCGGTGAGGTTTATAATGTTGATGTGAAACTTTACAGAAACTACGAATTTCACAAAAAGTATTTCGCCTTGATAAATTTGGCGTGGGAGTATATGACGGAAGAACAATGTAAGTTTTTCAATAATAGCATTGATTCATTCAGAAAGACAATGGAAATTGCCGCGGGGTGGTTCGAGCCTATCTATAACGTGGCTAAACAAGAATGGTTGCAAGCACCGAAATCTATTGCCTTTGATAAAATGTCAGAGGAAGAGTTTGAACAACTTTACGAAAGGGTTAAAGATGTGCTTTTCCAAATGCCGTTGAAGAATATCAATGTGGAAGAATTTTATAGTAACCTCATGTACTTTTGAGTTTTTCTTTTTCATTTTTATGTATGTTTTTGGGGCGTGCCGTTAATCGGTGCGCCTTTTTTACTATGGGGATAAGGTTTTTTGTTAGGGGTTCAAATCCCCTTTTCCCCACAAAGTTTTTATTTTCATTTCATCTTTTTCCCGTCCACCGTTTTGCCTTTTTTTCAAAGGGCTTGGTGGGCGGTTTTTTGCTAAAGAAAGGAGATAGGATATGTTAGTATATTTTTTCAATGTTCGTGATTGGGATAGGGATATGATTGGTGCGTTAGACAAATCCGAACTAAAGGATAATGCAGACTCGGCTATGACAATGGAAGAATTTGTAAACGCATGGAATGATACAGATAGTTCCTACCAAGGGTTAGAAATCAAAGGGTTTTACATAAGGATAGAATAATATGGAAATTAAAGAACTGCAAGATTTTAAGGATAGAAAAATCAAGGCAAAGAAGATTTTCCATATTAGGGAAATAGATAAGGTTACTTGCTACAATTTCGTTAGGCAGTATCACTATTTGGGCGAGGCGCGGTTTTTCTGTGTGTACGGATATGGGTTGTACTACAAGGGGGACGAGGGTGATGTCTGTGTAGGTGTAGCGACTTATAGTAACCCAAATGGGGCGTTAGCACTAAAGGGGTGGTTTGGACTTGAAAACTCAGACCAAACGGTTCTTGAATTATCGCGTCTTTGTATGTTACCGTGCCTTAATGGTACGAATGCAACATCTTTCCTTTTGGGAAACAGCATGAAAATGTTGGTAAAGCACGGCATTAAGGCGGTTATCACGTTAGCGGATGCGTCACGGCACATAGGCAGTATTTACCAAGTCTGCAATTTCAAGTATTATGGATTGACGGATGCAAAGACGGATTTCTACGATGCGGAAAACGGAAAGACGAGGAGCGATACAAAGGTAAGGCGTGGCGTGTGGGTGAATAGGACAAGAAAACATAGGTATTGCTATCTGTTGGACAAGAGCCTAAAGGTGTTGTATGCAGAACAGCCACACCCAACACAGAAGGCGCAAGTTCCTTTGGATTGTTGCGGTGGCACGAAAAGAATCTACGACCCTCGCTTTGGTGATTGGTATAGTTGTCCGATTTGTTGCGGTTATCTGCAAAGGGAGGGCGATAGCCGAAAGGTGGTGATACAGAAAAAGAAGTATAAGCAGTTGAGTTTGTTCTGATGGAATACAAAGTAAGTAGGATAAACCCCAAAATGGCATACTACGATATTAAGTATTACCACTATGCCCACAGAATACCAAGCATAACATTTGCCTTTGGATTGTTCGATGGGCAAAGGTTGGTGGGGGTTCTGACGATAGGCAAGCCAGCGTCTAATTCACTTTGCGAGGGGCTTTTGGGTAAAGAATATTCCCCTATTGTCTATGAACTTAACCGCCTTTATGTTGAGGGTGGTATGCCACGCAATACGGCATCCTATTTTGTCGGTGAAGTATTGCGAATGCTGAAGGCTGAAAACATAGTGATTGTTTCGTATGCCGATAGTGGCATGAATCACCACGGCTATGTGTATCAAGCAACGAATTTCATATACACGGGGCAGACAAAGGAAAGAACGGATAAGTATGTGGAAGAAGGTAAGCATTCAAGACACTATAACGATACGGAAAAGGATAAAAGGGTGGTGCGTTCTTCCAAATACCGATACGTTTATTTCTGTTGCGATAAAAGGACACGAAAGCGATTAATGAAGTGTCTGAAATACCCTATAATGCCATATCCGAAAGGTGATAACAAGAATTATGTTATAGGTGAGCAAAAGGGTAGGGAAATAATAAACAAGGAAACTAACGAAAGATTTGTTGAAGCCACGAAAACGATAAAGCCGAAAGAGGCACAATGGATTGAACAAAGTCTTTTCTAACAACTATAAAAGATATGGAATTTACTTTTTTCGTACCCATGTGGGTACTTTGGACTGTTGGCATCATATTCGGATTGATTGGGATTGTTTTGATGGTTTGCGGTTTCTACTTTTTAAGACTGATACATATTTTTAAGGACTTTCATCATTTTTAGGCTATGGATTATTTGGAACTGAATAAGATATACAATGAGGATTGTTTGGTGGGTATGAATGAAATCGCGGACGGTGTAGTGGACTGCATTATCTGTGATTTGCCATTTGGCACGACAAAAAACCAATGGGATAGTATTATTCCCTTGGATGAACTTTGGGCGCAATATAACCGCATAATCAAGAAAAGGGGTGCTATTGTGTTGTTTGCACAAACGCCTTTCGATAAGGTTTTGGGCGCGTCAAATCTGCCAATGCTTAAATATGAGTGGATATGGGAGAAAGAGCAAGGGACGGGGCATTTGAACGCCAACTTTGCGCCAATGAAAAGCCACGAAAATATTTTGGTGTTCAGCAAAAGCGCGTCATGCTTTGTAAAGAATCCCATGAACGCTATGGTTTACAACCCACAGAAAACAGAGGGAAAGCCTTATACTTGCAAACAAGGTAGTGCAAGCAGTAACTACGACCCTAACAATCAAAAATCCGTTACAACGGAAAACAATGGTGACAGATACCCAAAGAGCGTGTTACGCTTTGCAAGGGATAAGGGTGCATGGCATCCTACACAAAAGCCTTTGGACTTGATTAGGTATTTGGTACGAACCTATTCAAACGAGGGTGACTTGGTTTTGGATAATTGCATGGGGAGTGGCACTACTGCAATAGCGTGCATGAAGGAAAAGCGACATTTCTTAGGCTTTGAACTGAATACAAAGTATTGGGAAAAGGCTAATGAAAGGATTGAAATGGAGAAATCACAACCGACACTATTTTAGACTATGTTAGAATTGGATAACATATACAATATGGATTGTATGGAGGGGTTAAAGGAAATCGCGGATAAAAGTATTGATTGCGTGATTACCGACCCACCGTATTGGCATAAGAAGTCCCCCGGCAAGCCATATTCACAGCGTAAGCAATGCAATACGGAAAGTAGGTTTTCAAATTCCGAATTGTATAACTACGAGGGGGATATGATAGGCGATATGAGCGACTTTGATGGGGAGCACATAGATAGGCTGATGAAGGCGATAGAGCCGAAAATGAAGATTATGAATGCCTATATGTTTTGTTCGGAGACGCAAGTTCCCTACTATGCAATGTGGGCAGAGAATAACGGCTATATGTTCAGTATTCTTGTATGGGAGAAACCGCTAAGTATCATTAACCATAATCGTTTTAGTCAGAATTTGGAATACATAGTAAGGGTTTACGACTATGGCACGGCACTAAGGCGCGTATCAAACAATGAACTTTATAGTAGGGTCAAGAAGGTTGCGCCTATTAACGGAAAAGCCAAAATCCATCCAACGGAAAAACCCGTGCAGATTATCCGTGAGTTCGTTCTACTTAACACAGACAAAGGCGATACGATTTTAGACCCTTTTATGGGGAGCGGTTCTACTGCGATTGCGTGTATGAAGGAAAATAGGCATTTTGTCGGATTTGAACTAAACGAGAAGTTCTACAAAAAAGCATATCAAAGAATTAAAGCCGAAAGGTCACAACTAAGTTTGTTTTAATTATGTTGGAAATTGATAGGATATATAACGCGGATTGCTTTGAGGGAATGAAGCAAATCGAAAGCGGAAGTATTGACTGCATAGTGACAGACCCACCGTATGTCATTGAAAAGCATCATGGGGGTGGTAGCGTAAACAAGGTTAAGAAACTGAATGATTCGCTAAAGCAGTTAGATGTAGCCAATTTGCGCGATGGCTACAATATGGAAGCCTTTGCCCAAGAGGTCAAAAGGTTGCAAGGTGGAAAGATAAACGCTTATATATGGTGTAACAAAGCACAGATAGCAGACTATTTCAGAATATATGTAAGCGAAATGAAATGCAAGTATGAAATTATCTGTTGGCATAAGAAGAATGCTTTGCCTACCTATTATAACAAGTACCTAAGCGACACGGAGTATTGTCTGTTTTTCCACAAGGGCAGTAAGACGCATCCAAAGGATTATGAAGATGCAAAGACCTACGAGGTGGGGTATATCAACCATAAGGATAAGAAACTTTGGGGGCATCCTTCTATCAAGCCTTTGGAACTGATGCAAAGGTTTATCCGAAATAGCACGAATGAGGGTGACTTGATTTTAGACCCTTTCATGGGTAGTGGTACGACCGCTATTGCGTGCATGAAGGAAAAACGACATTTCATAGGCTTTGAATTGAATGAGGATTACCACAAAATCGCAATGAAAAGAATAGAATACGAAAATTCGTTACAAACGATATTCTGATATGGAAATAAACAAGATTTATAATGAGGATTGTATGGAAACTTTGTCAAGAATGGCGAATGAATCCATAGACCTTATTATTGCGTCACCACCGACAAACAAGGGATGGTATAGGTTCGTGATGTATTCAGAATCGCCAAAGGATAGCATAACGCCAACGGAATACGAGGCGTGGCAAAGGCGATTTATCAAAGAATGTATGCGCGTGTTGAAACCGAATGGTTCTATGTATTACAACCACAAGGATAACATGAAGTTTCAAAGGCTTATACATCCAACGTGGGTTTATGACTTTCCGTTACATCAAATAATTGTATGGGATAAGGCTAACACGTTGGAAAAGGCAGATGATAATTATACGCCTATAACAGAATACATATATTGGCTATACAAGGGTGACTATCCATATTTCCGAAAGGAAAATAGCGCGTACAAGTCGAATATATGGGATGTGCGAATGGACAAAAACGGCTATTCGTCTTTGCCCCTTGCAATGGTACGGAGTATGATACTTTCAACGTGTCCTCAAAATGGGGTTGTTTACGACCCCTTCATGGGTGGGGGTACAACAGCGTTAGCAGTTCAGCAATTAGGCGGTGGGCGTGTGTATATAGGTAGCGAAAAGAAAGAAAAATTATGTAAGATAGCAGAAAGGCGATTGCGTGAAGATGCAAGGCAGTTGTCTTTGTTCTAATAAAAGCAGAAAATCAATGAAGATAAACGTAAACGAAGAGCAAGCGGAAATGTTCTTTACTGAGTTGTGGAATAGGTACAGGCAGTATAAAGAGCAAGCGGAAAGATTGAGTGTAAGGGTGCAAGAAAATGCGCAAAAACACGAAACGGAAATCAACCGATACCTAAGTGGCGTGCGTGAACGCGACTTAACAATTAAAGAGTTGCGTGAACAAATTGCGGTGTTGAAGTCACAGAATGCACAGAAGAACGCAAACAATGATGCACTTTCAGAAAGGGCGCGTGCGATAATAAGTAACTTGCAACTTTCCGAAACGAAGAAAAGGGATAAGATTGAAGCATTGGAAAAATCCTTAACGGAAAAGGAAAATTTATGTGCGTCCCACGCTGAGAAAATCAAGTTGCAAAGCGCGGAAATCGAAAAGTTGCAAAAGGACTTATTGGATAGCAAAGCAATTATAAAGGCACACAAAGAAAAGAGTGAGGGTGCGCAAAGGTGCATAGAAGCAATGGAAAGCGCAAAGAAAGAAGTGACCTCGCTAAAGGTTTCTAACATAAGGTTGCGCGAAAGGATTGAGTACGCGGAATTGAATGGTTTCAAGTTTCCAACTATGCCCGAAATGCAAAAGTATCTGAAGGAAAATAAAACAACCAAAATAACCGCTACCCCATCCAAAGAGGAAAGCGTTACGACTGATAACATAGAAGTCCCTAACGATTGTGTAAGGATTAACTATAACGTGAATGAAACCCCATGCCCACGCGAAACGAGAGGGTACAAAAACAAAATCGTAAATGTTGGTTCTAAGCAATGTTTCGATTGTCCTTGGTTTAAGGGGGCTGATAGGGAAAAGAAAGTTGTTGTGTGTTCAAGAAAACCAATTAACGAGTAAAAAGGCGTGTATTGGTATTGATTACCAACATATTAAACAATATTAACAATAAAATTGGTATCAATACCAATATTTTTATTAACTTTGCAAACGAAAAAAGAAAGGAAAAAGACAATGTTAAGACCGATTGTTAAAATGCAAGAGCGAATTGTGTTGCATAAGTCAATGACAGATGCAATGATAGCAAGCGGATATGATAGGGTTGCAATCTTTGAGGCTTTGCGTTTCAAAAGGCATTCCAAGACTGCAAAGGAAATCCGCGAAAGGGCGTTGAATGAGTTTTATGGCGTTTCTGTTGTAGAGCCTAAAGTGGAATGGCAAGAAGTGTAAAAACGTGGTGGAGTAACGCAAAGGCGCAAAAGGAATTGGGTGTAGGTTCGGATTTCTTGAAGAATCTACGAATGAATGGCGAAATACCTTATAGCAAGGTACACGGTACTATCTTTTATGCAAAAGAGGATTTAGACGATTTCTTTGCTACTAATTACGTTATCCATCCAATAAAGTAAATATGTATGAATGGAAAAGAAATTCTAAGGCGTTATGCTAAACGGAAGGCGTATAAGTTCCTAAGTTGGTGCATGGCAGACGAAATGAAGTCCTTGCAGAATTTGGTGAATGAAGTGCAAGCCACGAAAGGTAAGTTAGATAACGCGAATTTAACCTTGCATGGGGTAGAAAAGACCCTAAAGATACATGGAAGGTTGATTGACTTACTTTCTGAAAACGAAATTGTGGCGATTGACCACCATGTAAGGGATAAGTCATGGATTGTAATGGTAGATAAGCGACACGGTGGGCGTAACAGCGTGCGTTTCTATTCAATGGATGGTGATACGCCTTTTGCGGAAATCCAAAGCATATTGGAGCACTATAAGCACGAAAACATGACGGTTGATGCCCATCCGTCAATAGCAAAGCATTTGCACCAAAAATTTATATTCTAACTTTCTAAAAAACCTTTTAAGTATGTTTCTTAAAGAATTATATTCAATGTTCGGAAAGTCTAAGGAGTTCAGTATGTTTTGCTATCTCCTTTGCAATTCGGACGCAGACGGTAATGTAACCGATATTCCTATGTCAATATTCAGCGATGAAAGAACAAGTCCGACAATTCACGCCCTTGTGGATAAAGGCTTTGTTGTAATGGCAGACGATACCCTAAAGATTTGTCAGATACAGAAGTACGATGAATTGATGTACGGAAAGAAAAAGAATGTTCTGAGGGTAAAGCCAAAGGGTGAGGAAATCGCCACGAAACAAGGTGTTGAATATGTAGATTGGGATGAACTTTTGCAATACTTTAACAACCGAATGAAAGGGCGCGGAATCCCACAGATTAAGGATATGTCGGAAAAGCGCAAGGGGTTGGTGCGTGGCAGAATCAAGGATTATGGCGTGGCATCGGTGAAGATTGTCATTGACAACGCATCGGAAAGCGACTTTATGAATGGTTACGTTTCGGGTACAGCCTACGGCTTTGATTGGATGTTTAGACCAAACAACTTTATTAAGGTGTTGGAGGGTAATTACAAGAATCGTAAAATGCAGACTGAAAAGGAAAGAAAACAATATGAAACAGAACGAGATTTGCAAAGTTCCGCAAACTACCTCGACAGACTTAGTGCTCGAAGGCAAGCGACAAAGGCGTAAGCAAGAAATCATACGAAAATATGGGGCGGTGGAGTCCTTTGATGCAAGGCAGACGGATGCCTATGGTGTAACACACTATGTAGGTGCTTTGGGTGTGCTTACGCAGTCGCAAAAGTATGATTTGCGCGAGGCTTGTATGGGTCAGTCCCCTACGTTGCTTTATTTGGATATGACATACGGAAAGGGTTCTTCCAATATGTTCCTATTCGTGGTGCTAAAGTCTATGTTTACGCTACTTGGTGTCGATGGCTCGAAAATGGCAGATTTTCAGATTGACGATTTGGCAAATTCGATAGTCGAAGAAAACAAAGATTTGTCGGTAGATGAAATCAAGGTGTTTGTAAGCCGTTTTAAGCAAGCGCGATATAAGCAATTCTATGGTGATACCACCTACTACCTTGCAATAACGAAATCATTGCATAAGTTCCGCGAAGAACGTGCGCAGATGTTGGATGCTATCAGAAGTGAAGAAGAAGCACGAAAGGACGCAGAGGCAAAGCGTGACGGAATCAGTAGGGAGGAGTACTGCAAACGGCACGGAATAAAGGATGATACAAACAAATTGAAGGACTTAGGAAAGTTGGCAGATAAAAAGGCGCGTATCATACCCGAAGAACTGAAACTTAAAATGGCTAACGGCATTGTGACGGAAAAGAACGAAAAGATGAAAGCCACTTTGTCGAAAGTCTTTAAGGATAGGTTTGGCGAAACCCCCGACGTGTATCTAAAACGATACAAAGAAAATACCAACTAAATTATTAAATAGTGTTAAGAAATTTGTATATGTCAAATATTTGTTGTACCTTTGCATTGTAATAAGAAACAAGGTCGTTTCTTGGTAGAGCCGAAGGCAACGGCATAAAATCGCCACTTTCAGTTATGGCATACACCATTGTTAAGACTTATGACTCAATCGAGGGAAAGTTTGAAAAGAAGTCATTTTTGACCGAGGAGGCAGCGAATGTTTATTACAATCGCTACTACAAACAAATGAAGAAACACATTTTGTTTGAAAACGAATGTGGTTTTACATTTGAAACTCGAAACAACCACCGAGTTAATGTCTGCAAGTCTTGGAAGTATGTGGAAACACCCCTTAACAATAATAGTTAGGGGGTGTGAATGAAAATGAATCAAAATGAATCAGAATGAACGAAATCACGGAAAAGGTCTTATGTAAGGTAAGCGAGATTTGTGGTGAAGAATGCAAACCCACAGATACATTTGAGGGGTTGGGGTTAGATAGCCTCGACTGCATAGAACTGCAAATTTGGGCATCATCTATGGGTGCGGAAATGTCCGATGATGTTTGGGAAAAGGCAAAGGCTGACAAAGGCACGACCGTGGGTGACTTTATAAAATTCATAGAAACAAAGGTATGATAGAGAAATTACAGAAAATTCTTGGTATCACAGAAGAAAGCAGAATGAAGGCTATCTGTGAGGACGCACGCGAGGCGGTGACATTGACGGATATAGATAATGTTCCCTATGTGTGTGTGGACGGTACACCCGTATTCAAGGTAAGTACCGAAGCCGATGCGGAAAATTTCGTTATCGGTATCAACCAAGTGGAGAAGTGTTTGGAAACATTGCGCGGAAACTACGTTAAAACGCATAAAGACAGAAGAAGGGCATGAGAATAAAAGGTGACGCAGAAGGCACGGCAAAGGTACTTAATGCGATAAGCAAGTATAGCAAAACGGAAATGGTGGGTAATGCTACGGATGAAGAGGTTAAGGACTTTATCAGTATATTCCTAACGCGAACCCACAATATCAATTATCGCATTTCGTCATATTCCCTAAAGCACATGGCAGAAAGGACGATTGGGCATATTTTCTATCATAATGAATGGTATAAATATGTTAGCAACACCCAATTTAAGCGTTGTATGCACGAAATGGGATTTAGAAACCGTCCTAATAGTTTGGATGCTGAAAATGAATGCTACAATATCAGTTTGAACTCTAAACTGCAAATATACATTGATTTGGCAAACAATCCGCAAATTCACGGATTAGAGTTAGATAAAAAGTTTTAATATCAAATCTTTTAAGTTATGTTTTTTGAAACAAAGATTAAGATTGGCAGAATGACCGAGGACGGTCTTGTCAAGAAAGTAACGGAAACCTATTTGGTTGAAACCGAAACATTCGGTGACGCGGAAAAGCGTATCATTGAAATTTTGTCCCCCGAAACCCAAGACGAGTTAGAAGTTGATGCTATCAAGCGCGTGCGCTATTCCGAAATCGTCAAGGGCGAGAAGTATAAGTGGTATTCCGTGAAGTTCGCTTTCATCACGATAGATGATAAGAACGGCAAGGAAAAGCGAACACATTGCTCTTACCTTATGAACGCGGAAAGCGTGGAAAATGCGCGTGAGGTATTCGGTGAATATATGCGTAGTTCTATGTTGGATTGGGAGGTAAAGGCAGTTTCCGAAACAAATGTTTTGGATGTCTATTTCTTGTAAGGACTGAAACGGAATTGAAATGAAAATAACAGAAGCACAAAAGGAAAAGGGTTATTCTGAGTGCTTATCTGTAATTATGGAGTACCTTATGCCGTTTAATTCAATAGCGGCGAAGGCACTCTATGATTGCGATGAAGTGTTAAGGAAAACCATATATTACAACATTCCCTTTATTGAAAGGGGCGGTAGGATTTATGCCCCAAAGGAGGGCGAGTTGGCAGATAAGAAAGTCAAGAAAACGTGTGTTGCTGAATACATCGTTAAGTGCAAGCAGAATTGGGAAAGAAGAGAAACCGAGATTTGTAGGGTGTATGGCAAAAGGCGCAGTCTGATTTTGGATTTCTTGGATATTACGGATGAACACTTTCAGAAGAACGTAAACCAACTTAATTTCCAAATCAAGAATGTTTTGATTAAGAACGGAATCGAAACGGATGCAGAACTTAAAAGTAAGGTAATTGGTACATTCGTACTATTGCAAGGTGCAAAGGATTTCTTTGTAAGTGTCTGCAATCAGTTCAAGGAGAAATACAATTACGACTATTCAAAGATGGTTGCTTTTGCAAATCTGTATAGTCTTTTTGCGTTGTGGGATATGGTTGTACGCATTGTTACCTATGGGGACAAAGATATAGACTTTGGCGCGTACAAACAATGTATGAACGCATACAATATCATAGAAAAGAAAATCGTGGACGAGAAAGCCATTGGCGATATGCTATTAAAGGCTACCATTGAAAATGCAAATTTTCGAGAGGATTGCCGTGAAGCCATTGGCGAATTGTATAAAGACATAAAAGGGCAAAAGCCGATAACAAACGAACTTGAAGAAAAATGGATAAAGAGATTAGTGTTAGGCTGATATATCGCAAAAGGGGCGAGATACGTTTGGCAATTAACAATAGATGTTATAGGGTTGCTATGGCGCGTATCAGAGAACTTGCAAGAATACTTGCAACGGAAAACAACACCTCTGTTGCAGACGAAAAGGAAAAGTTGTGTAGTGAGTTCGAGATTGACCAAATTTAGAAATTTGGTAAAAAGTTAGTAAAAAGTTGTGAAAAAAGTTGCATAACTGCATATATTTTCGTAACTTTGTAGCAAAATTAGAAAAGTTATGATAGAAGCAAAAAGAATGCTCGAAAATGCCCTTAAAGTAATTACTAAGGGTGAAGCCTACATGAAGATTGAGGAGGCATTAAGTCGCGTAAGCCAAAAAGGGTGTCTAAGTATTGCGGTGGCTATTAAGGCAAATACCGTAAAAGAAAGAGGGGGCGAAAAAATTGATATAAGTTCGCTTATACCTTATGCGAATACATTTGTAGCGTTACGCGAAAACGGCTTTATAATAAAAGATGGTGGGCATTTGGAATACAACAAACTAAAAGAAGAAAATACGAGTGAAGTCTGTGGGGAAATCGTCACTTTTGGCGAGGGTGAAGGCTTGTATGTGCTTTATTTTGTCTATATAACAAATGTGGTAATCGGTGACAAAGTTAGAACAAATCAAGGATAAGGCGAGTAGGGCACTTGGAAAAGAAGTCTTGATTAATAACACCCCCTATGCGTTTGTGGGGTTGGTTTCAACTTACGATTGCGAGTGCTATGTTTGCTTGGATGAAGAGTGTAAACTGCATTTGTTCCGTCACTTGGTGGTAATGAAGATTGGGAAAAAGCAGAGAATGATAAACCGAAGGGTTATGTGCGCACATATCAAGCAAATCAAGGAGGAGTTATCTAAATACGAAATTTTACTATTAAAATTATAGAAGATATGAATGGGGAAAGTCAGAAGCAAGTAGGCGGTACGCATTACGAGAAGTGCGGAATACAGCCGATAGACTACATTCACGCAAACAACCTAAACTTTGACGAGGGTAGCGTGGTAAAGTATGTTTCAAGGCATAGGAACAAGAACGGTGCGGAAGATATTATAAAGATGATTCAGTACGGCACATTCATACTGAAAAACGATTATAAGTACACAGACGAGCAAGTAAGAAACGCACTTTCCAAAATGGCATAAACATCATAAACGTATGTTACAAAGTGATTTCATAGAACTTACAGACTTGAATGGGGGGCATATAATGGTGAAAGTGGAAACCATTGAAACCATATATGAGAGATATTTCTATTTTGAAAAGAAAGATAGAAAGACCCCAAACGAATGTAGGGCTATTGAAAAAAGTAATGGTGAAATTTTGCTTATATCGTCTTCTTACGAAGATATAGTAAACAAATTGTCTTACGCTTTAATGTAGAATCTTATGCAGTTTATAGATGTTTGTAGAGACATAATAAACACCAAAAACGAGGGTGCGTATTGCTGTTTGGCTTTGTCGCGAATGCCGTATCAGTTAGGGGAGATAAATCCCAATGAAATGGAAAAGGTGTGCGCAAGTTCTGTAATAAATCAAATGCAGAAATTGGAACTATCAACGTGTAAGAAAGAGTACGCGGAAATGGTTGTAAGGGGGCTTATGGCACAGCCGATAGTATCAGTATGTGAACATTATACAAAGGAAATGTTTGAAACTATGCGGTCGGTGGAAGCAGAGAAAAATACCATTCACGATATAGATTCTTTGTTTGGCTATGATGATGTTTGGGTGGAAGCCTATCATTTTATGCGCTATTTTGGGGATTACTATGGTATGTGGGAAGATGCGGTTGAAAGGTGTCGTGACTTTGGCTTAACACTACATGATACAACTTTGTGTGTAAAGGCAAAGACAGAAGATGGGGGATTTCGCTACCAAAAGGCATTTGGGAATATGTTAGTTGCAACAAAGAATGATGCAATTACATTGTTTTACAGAAATGCGTGTAGGGATAAACGGAGGAGTATTGGGTATGATGACCACGGTGTGAATATCGAAGTAATACCAAACGAGGAGGATAAATCCGAAGCCGTAAAATGTGAATTGATTGCAAAGATGGTAATGACTAATCCAAGTTCTATAAAGCGGTTTATATTATGATAAAGCATATTACATTAGAAATCGCGGTTGCAGAAGACGAAGAAATGTTTAATGCACCAAATAGCGCGTTGGAAACGAATTTGCGTGAAGCCGTGCGCGATGCAGTTGTAACCACATACAAAACGGCATACAATAGGGTAGAAGTAAGAAAAATAACTATTGAATAAGTATGACAAAAAGGGATTTAGTGGACGAGATAGCCGAAAGGTGCGTCTTTCCGAAAAAGGAAATAAGGGAAATAACAGAGTTGATGCTTGATACGTTGTGCGCCAACTTGGTAGCAGGCGAGCCGTTCTATTGTCGCGGTTTCGGTACGTTCAAGAAATCACACACAGCCGAAAGGGTGTTTGTTAAGCAGAATGGGGAAAGGGTGGTAACAAAGCCGAGACCATTGATTAAGTTCAAGCAGTCAAAGCAACTTTTCATAAACGAGAAATAATAACCTAAATAAGAAAGGAAAAAAGCAAAATGGATTTGACATTTATTGTATTTTTTGGTTTGTTGGCACTTGTAACTATGGTAGCCATACTTGTAAAGTCTGATATTAAGGCGATGGATAGGGAAATCGTTTCCTTGCATTCAGAAAATAGGGATTTGGCGCAAAGGGTAAAAATGCAAAGCATGGTACTTGACAGATTTTTCAAAGTTCCCAATGTCGATGTTGCCTATGACGAAAATGCCTTTGAATTGGAAAGAGCGCATGGCGCAGAGGATTTGTGCTATGATGTAAGGATAAGCGAAGACTACGTTGTCAAAAGTGGTAGGCAGATTTTGCCAACAGGTATCAAAATGCGCCCACAAAAGGGTATTCACGCTATTCTTTGCCCTACGTCGGGAAATACGGTAAAGGGAATGAAGTGTTTGGCAGACGGACAAGAGGTGTGGGATGACGCGGATGTAAGGTTGGGTATAGTTGACCAAGGTTACAGAAAGGCGGTCGGTGTAATGTATTACAGCGCAAAAGAAGGTGAGGGTCATATTATCAAGCGTGGTACAAAGGTGGGTCAAATGTGGTTTGTCAAGGCTGACGAGGTAAACCTCAATAAGGTTGATGATATTGAAGCCGATTCTTCACGCGGATTGAACGGATTCGGTTCGGGGCATAAGTCATAAGATAGTAGGCGCGTATGTTCAAGAATATAAAACAACTAACATCGCTCAATGAACAACGGAAACACATAAACAAGGTGGTAAGGCATCTTTACAAGCCGTTATTGATTGAGGAGTCCTTTATACAAGATATATGGGATATATGCAATGAGGAGTACCCTTACATACAGCCTACGGAAAGAAAGCAAGTTTTCCTTACGATTGTACTTTTGTACTATTCACCTCAGAAATTGGCAGGTGGTAAGATTTCCAAAAGCGTTATGCGTGCTATCTGTAACGTAACGCAAAGTAGGCAAAGCCTTATTTCCCACAATTCCGAAAACTTGATTTTCCTTTATGAAAGGTATCAAAAATATAGGGAAATGGTAGATAGGGTTAATTCTTTAGTAATGGATAGGCTTGAAGAAAGTGAGTTGGTAAACAAGGATGTGTTAT